>Ga0207797_1000070_pt1 | contig 64625 bp, 59 predicted proteins | sample PRCRCaboRojoPR_6_FD_187275 | JGI IMG/M metagenome (GOLD analysis project Ga0207797, IMG submission 187275) | Marine sediment microbial community from Cabo Rojo, Puerto Rico - PR CR 10% Liquid 1 (SPAdes) | ecosystem: Environmental > Aquatic > Marine > Coastal > Sediment | place: Cabo Rojo, Puerto...
CCGTTCGCTGCCGGTGTAGCTCAGTCGGTAGAGCAACTGACTTGTAATCAGTAGGTCATGGGTTCGAATCCCATCGCCGGCTCAGGGTTGCGGGTTGTTCGCGCAGCCCGCCACAATTGAGACGCAGGCAGCACATCGTGGGTCGGTGTCCCGAGCGGCAAAGGGGGCGGACTGTAAATCCGCTGGCTCAGCCTTCGCAGGTTCGAGTCCTGCCCGGCCCACTTCTTGCTTCTAATAGACTGGGTAGACGCGTGTGAGCGTCCGCTTCGATTCGAGCCCCGCCCCTGATCGGTGGGGTTTTCTCATATCTGGAGAGGGACGACTGCGCGGGAATCGCCGGAGGGAGGGCCGTAGAGGCCTCAGCGAGGCAGGGGTGAGGGAATGGACCTAGAAAAGGCGAAACAGACCTGGCACGAGAAGAAGATCGGTACCGGCGACTACAGCGAGATGGTCAATCTTGCCATGGCACTGACGAACACGGCCAAGGTAATCAAGAGCCGGCTGAGACACGCTGAGATCGAGTGTGACCAGATCGAAGCAGCCGAGTTCGCTTTCTTTCTGATCGGGGAGCACAAAAAGGAAGAGGAAGAGTAGACAGCCCTGTCTGATTCCGAGACTCGTGGTGAAGGGCCGGGCGGCGCTGCCCGGCCCTTCACAGGTGACCGACATCGACGTCTATGCTAGCCGAACTGTTCCGTCAGGATCTCCTCCAGCGTCGGTCGGCCGATCACCTGCAGTTCATAGCGCACCCGGTCCATCGGATGCCGCACGTCGATCAGACGCCTCAGGTCAATGGGCGTAGCAGCAAGCACTAGGTCACAGTCCACGGCGTTGATCGTCTCCTCCAACTCCGCCACCTGCTCTTCGCCGTAGCCCATGGCGGGGAGCAGTTGCTCGATGTGGGGATACTTCTCGAAGGTTTCGGCAATGGAACCGACAGCAGAGGGCCGTGGATCCACCAGCTCAGCGGCACCATAGCGGCGCGCCGCGACGATGCCCGCTCCATACGCCATACCACCGTGGGTCAGCGTTGGCCCGTCCTCAATCACCAGCACACGCTTGCCCCGAATTCCCTCTGGATTCTCAAGGAAGATGGGAGAGGCCCCTTCAACCACCGTGGCATCCGGGTTCACGGCGTAGACGTCCTTCCGAATCCGCCTAACATCCTCCGAACTCGCCGTATCGACCTTGTTGATCAACACAACATCCGCCATCCATAGGTTCGCCTCGCCAGGATGGTAACGTCGAGCATGATCAGGCCGATGCGGATCTGCGACGACGATGTGCAGGTCCGGACGGTAGAGAGACAGGTCATTGTTGCCGCCGTCCCAGACGATAATGTCCGCCTCTTCCTCCGCTTGCCGAAGAATCGGCTCATAGTCTACACCGGCGTAGACGACCAAGCCGCGATCGATATGCGGCTCGTACTCTTCCCGCTCCTCAATAGTGCAGTCGTGGCGGTCGAGATCGTCGTAGCTGGCGAAGCGCTGCACAGCTTGAGCCGCGAGGTCGCCATAGGGCATCGGATGACGAATGACAACGACCTGCTTCTCCATCTCCTGCAGGACGTCACAGACGTGGCGTGTCGTCTGGCTCTTGCCGCTGCCGGTCCGAACAGCGCAGACGCTGATCAAGGGCCTGCGACTTTCCAACATGGTAGTATTGGCACCCATCAACCGGAAGTCTGCCCCAGCCGCCAGCACCTGAGACCCCTTGTGCATGACGTACTCGTGAGAGACGTCCGAATAGGCGAAGACCACTTGGTCGACCGCCTTCTCACGAATCAGTTCCGTCAGCTCAGACTCCGAATAGATAGGGATACCCTCTGGGTAGAGATCGCCAGCCAACTCCGGCGGGTAGCGACGCTCTTCGATGTTCGGAATCTGTGTGGCAGTAAACGCGACTACCTCGTAGTCGGCATTGCCGCGAAAGTACGCATTGAAGTTGTGGAAGTCCCGCCCGGCAGCTCCCATGATAACGACCCGTTGTCGGCTCATACAGTGAAATCTTTCTCCCTATCCTCTATATGCGTCATCCTCATTATCCTCCACCATACGGAACCAGAATAGTGGGGGCACAATCCAGGCCGCGACTCCCAACAAGATCATCGGGATGCCGGCGGTGGACCCAATAACCACCGTGCGCCCCTCGTCCGCCAGAGCGTAAATCCCGGTGGCACAGAAGACGGTCGAGCAGCACAGCGTAAGCACCAACACGACAACCGTGCGACTTAATCCAAAACGTTTCTCCATCAATAGTCCTCCTCAGCGAGGTGAAGTCTTCATCACATTAGGCAAGGCGTGCGAGCAGAATCCCCAGCTCGTAAAGAAGCAGAAAAGGCCCCATGATCAGCAACATGTTGACAGGGTCCGTCGTCGGCGTGATTACCGCGGCCCCGGCAGCGGCGGCGATGACTACCACGCGGCGGGCCTTCCCAAAGCCCTGGGGCGTCGCCACACCGAGTTTGGCGAGGAAGTACATGATGAGAGGCGTCTCAAATACGAGGCCCGCCCAAAGAAGAATGGTGCTCACAAAGGAGATGTAGCGGTTGATCGAGTATCGTTGTTCGACGATACCGGAGAGGAACCCACGCAGGAACGGCATCGCCGCAGGAATGAGGACCAGGGCTGCGAAGGCAACGCCAGCGGCAAAGCTGATGGCAGCCACCGGCGCGCCGACGATAACGTAGCGTCTCTCGTGTCGCTCAAGACCCGGAGCCACAAAGCGGAAGAGCTGATAGACAATGACGGGCATCGCTATTACGAAGCCTATCACGATAGAGACCTTGAAGTAGACGCCCACCGATTCGGTGGGGGCGATGGCAATCGGCGTCTGATCTCCGAGGGGAGCAACCAGAAACTCGAGGGCGTACGGTGTAAGGAAGGTCCCTGCTACCACACCGATGGCGAGGGCGATGACGGCCTTCAGTAAGCGGTCCCGCAGTTCCGCAAGATGTTCCAGTATCGACATCCGCGCCTGTTGGCTCACGCTTCCTCCGCCGTAGGCGCGTCGGTTCCGTCATCTGTCTTGGTCTCACCCTGAGGGGAGCCGGCGAGCACGTTCTCCAGGTCCTGATGCACTTCGCGAAGGTTCACACCTGCTCTCCCCGCCTCTTCCTCGGCAGCATCGATCTCTGCCTGAAGAGCGGTGGTGAACTCGCGCGAGAGATCGCGCAGTTGACGGGAGAACTGTCCTAAGGTCCGCGCGATCTCAACCATACGCTTCGGCCCAGCGACCAGAATGGCGATGATCAATACCAGGACCAGTTCCCACGGGCCGACATTAAGAAAATCCACAACGACTTCCTCTCAAGAACCAGGTCTGCCCAGCAGAATCAGCTCTGCCCAGCAGCTTCAGCAATGGCGTCTATCCGGATCACTAGACTTCCCAGCACCCCGTTGACGAACCTGGGCGCGCTGTCAGATCCAAAGGTCTTCGCAAGTTCGACCGCTTCGTTAATGGCAACCTTGACCGGGGTCCGGCCGTCGATAGCAAACTCGAAGATGGCCATACGTAGGATGTTGCGATCGATATAGGCCATCTGCTCCAAGGGCCATTCGGGTGCGTGTTCGTGGATAAAGGTATCCAGCACGCTCTGATGCTCGAGCACGCCGTTCACCAGATGACGCGCGAAGTCTTCGTAAGCCGGGGGGAGATCACTCTCAGACAGTTGTCGATAGAGTACAACCGCAGGTGCGTGCGATGCACAGTCAATCTCGTATAGGGCCTTCAGCGCCAGAATCCGTGCTCGACGCCGGCCCTTCACCACGGGTACGTCCCGTTCGCTGCTCAAATCGTATCAGGCAAAGGCTACATCCTCAATATGAACGTCGACCGCCTGAACGTCGACCCCCACCATCTCCTGGAGCGCACGAGTCACCTCCGCGCGAATCTTGCGCCCGACACTGAGCATATTGGCCTCTGGATCTGTCATCACGTAGATCTCCACGTAGACCTTGTCATCGACAACGTCGATTCTGACACCACTGGCCTGAAGGAAGCGGCCCATCCCCGGCGGCGCGATAAGACGAGCCACGCCCGGCACAGCGAGCGCCGTCAGACGGGCTGTCGTGACCAGCACTTCCGGTGCGATGCTGATCTTGCCCAATTCCGTCCGTGTTTCCATCTCTCCTCTCCTGAGTTCAGACCGGAGCCGCTAGCCCTGCATCACCAGGCCGCCATCGACCGTCAGAACTTCCCCGGTGATGAAAGAAGCCATATCAGAAGCCAGGAAGACGACAGCGTAGGCGACTTCTTCTGGCTGGCCCATACGTCCCAGGGGCGTCACCTCTATCGCCCGCTGCACTAGATCCTCAGATAAGTCAGCCGTGAGATCGGTGGGAACGAAGCCAGGGGCGACAGCGTTCACTGTAACGTTGCGAGCTCCCAATTCCTTGGCCAGGCTCTTGGTGAAGCCTATGACGCCCGCTTTGGACGCGGCGTAGTTCGTCTGCCCTCCCTGCCCCGCGATGCCGGACACAGAGCTGATATTGACGATTCTACCAGAACGCTGGCGCATCATCTTGCGGGCGGCGGCCTTGCAGCAGTTGAAGATCCCCTTCAGGTTGGTCCGCAGCACGGTGTCCCAGTCATCCTCGCTCATCAGCATCAGTAACTGATCACGAGTAGTTCCGGCGTTGTTGACAAGTATATCGATACCGCCGAAAGTGTCAATTGCCGACTGGACTAGCCCGGTAGCCTGATCGAGATCGCCTACGTCCGCTTGGACGGCCACAGCCTCCCCGCCCTCCTCCTCGATGGTCGCTACCACCTCGCTTGCAGCATCGGCGCTGCGGTTGTAGTTGACCACGACGCTCGCCCCGAAGCGCGCAAGCTCCAGTGCAATCGCCCGACCAATCCCGCGTGAAGCGCCCGTCACGACAGCGACTTTGCCCTCTAGGTTCACAGGCTTCCTCCACAGACTCAGCCTCAACTCGACGGCTTCCCTCTTAGATCGGCGTCAGTCTCCGTAGTTCGCCAACTGCCAAGAGAGCTCGACCAAGATCATGTATGCGCTGTTCCATCCACGTCATCGTGAGATAGCAGGTCAGCCGTGGTCACTCTCTCCGCCGATCGATCGATGCGCCGCAGAAGGTTGGTGAGTACATTCTTTGGACCAACCTCAACGAAACACCCGATGTCCTGATTCAGCATCCAGGTCATCGACTCCGTCCAACGCACCGGAGAAGTCAGCTGCTTACTCAGCGCTTCTCGAATCGCATCGGGGTCTGTCAGAGGACGGGCTGTCGCGTTAGCCACAACGGGCACGCTCGGCTTGGAGAAGGGCGTCTCATCTAGACGTCGCTTGAACGCTTGGGCAGCCTCCGCCATTAGAGGGGAATGAGCTGCGATGCTCACTGGCAGCCGTATCGCCCGCTTTGCTCCACGCTGCTGCGCTGCTTCCATCGCGCTCTCTAGTGCCGGCTCCGCACCCGAGATGACAATCTGCCCAGGGCAATTATCGTTTGCCACGCCGACGTAGGTGCCGGTTCGGTCCCGGACGGCGGCGCAAACCTCTTCCAGCACATCCCGCTCCAAACCGAGTACGGCAGCCATGCCGCCCGGGTTCTGCTTGCCAGCTTCTTTCATCAGCCGACCCCGCTCGCGAACCAGTAGGAGACCTGCCTGGAAAGAGAGAGCATGGGATGCCACCAGGGCGCTGAACTCTCCCATGCTATGGCCTGCCACGTACGCGGGTCCTGGCAGGCCTCCTTTTTCCAGCACCCGCAGAGCTGCCACACTGGTAGCCAAAATGGCCGGCTGCGTATTCAACGTATCGTCCAGGCTATCAGCCGGTCCCTCAAAGCATAGCTCCGACAAAAGAATGCCCAGGATCTTATCGGCCTGGGCATATACATTGCGAGCGCTGGGGTACTTCTCATACAGGTCGTACCCCATCCCCACATATTGAGAGCCCTGTCCTGGAAACAGATAGGCGCACCTACGTGCCAACGGCTCCCTCACTAGACTGTTAACGACGAGCGCACAAAGCTGTAGCGCGCTGCAGCGCTACTCCTCTTCGATCTCGAGCACCTGTTCGCCGCGATACGTTCCGCAGTTCATGCAAACGTGATGGGGGCGCTTTGGCTCCCCGCACCATTCGCAAGTGTGGAGATGATGAGGCTCGATCTTCCACTGACTACTCCGCTTGTTCCCTCGCGCCTTCGAAATTCTGACTTTTGGAACAGCACCCATTGCCTGTAGACTCTCCTTTCCAGCGTCCTAAGAACTCGTACTCTGCGCCGCGTATTATAGAGGCGCGAGCCGAACATGTCAAGGTTACGAGGCCTGTTCTTCCGCCCCCTCCTGCCCCGCCGAGGCTGACTGAGATCCATCAGCCTGAGAACTCGGGCGCCGTTCCGGCGTTTCCTTCCTCGCCTCGACCGTTCGAATACCGTTCTCGATCACAGTCAGCGCCCGTCTCAGATCCTCCTCCAGGTCGCACAGAACCTCAAAGGCGTACTCATCGGCCCCCCTCACGATCTTCCTCGCCTCTTCCTTGGCTCGCCTGCGAATCAACGCTGCCTCCTCCTCGGCCGACCGAGCAACACTATGGTTGGCGGCCAACTCTGCGGCTTCCTGGCGAGCCAGTTCAATGATTCGCTCAGCTTCCTCTGTCGCTTGGGCCTTCGTCCGCTCCTTTTCCCGCATGATGCGTTCGGCCCGCCGCATCTCATCGGGAATTGAGATCCGCATCTGGTCAATCAAGGGCCAGATTCGCCGCTCGTCCACGAGCCTTAAGTCAGTAAGAGGCACTCGCCGGCTCTCTTTAATGATCTCCTCCAAGCGGTCAATCAGGTGCAGGATGTCCATCGTAGCCTCCGTATCTCTAGTCACGTAGCGAGACGACCGGTACAGGCTCGTGATTCTCCTCTCGCGTGCGGCGTCTCGCCTCCAGCGCACGGGCGACGTGCGGCGGCACCATCCCCTCCACTTCCCCTGAAAGCAGAGCGACCTCTTTGACGATACTGGAACTGATAAAGGCGTGGACCTGACGGGTCATCAGACAGACGAGTTCTATCTTAGGAGCCAACTGGCGGTTGGTTAGGGCCATCTGATACTCCAGCTCGAAGTCAGAGATAGCTCGCAATCCGCGTACAATCGCCTTGGCACCGACCTCCTGCGCAAACTCCACGGTCAATCCACCGTAAGGTTCCACTCTCACATTGGGGAGGTCCTTCAAGGCCTCCTCCGCCAACCTGACTCGCTCCTCGACAGAGAACATAAGGTTCTTGGCCGGGCGATCATAGACCGCGACCACCAGGTTCTCAAAAAGCATTGACGCGCGTGTAGCGATGTCGATATGCCCGTAGTGAATGGGATCGAACGTCCCGGGATAAAGGGCTGTCCGAATCAACTGATCTCGCCTCCGTTCTCTAATAGTCGTTCAACCCGTCGAGCCAGTAAGCGGTGAGCTGGATCGGCGAGCTCTGGGTCGGTCTTAAAGAAGCGTCGGGCTGCTTCGCGGGCCTGCTCTACTAGCCTTAGGTCAGCGACGTCAGCCAGTTCCATCGCCAGGACAGCTTCCGACATCCCCGACTGACGCGTGCCAAGGAACTCGCCAGGGCCTCGCATCTCTAGGTCCTTGCGCGCCAGCTTGAAGCCATCGGTCGTTGTCTCCACCGCCTTCAGACGCTCCCGCGCCTGTTCGGAAGACGAATCAGAGACCAGCAAACAGTATGAAGCGTGCTCGCCACGACCGACTCGGCCGCGGAACTGATGGAGTTGCGCCAACCCAAAGCGATCCGCTCCCTCGATAAGCATCACCGTTGCGTTCGGGACGTCGATACCCACTTCAATCACAGACGTCGCCACCAGGATGTCGAGCTTACCTTGAGCAAAAAGCGCCATAGTAGCTTCCTTCTCCTCCCCCGTCATCCGCCCGTGCAACAGTCCCAGCTCTAGGCCGGGGAAGATCCGTTCCTGCAGCCGCTCGTATTCCTGTACAGCCGCCTTGGCTTCCACCTTGTCCGATTCCTCAACCAAGGGGCAGATAATGAACGCCTGTCGCCCCTCTTCTACCTGACTGCGCACAAAGGCATAGGCACGCTCTCGTTCGCTCGGCAGGATCAGGCGTGTTGCGACCGGCTTCCTGCCCGGCGGCATCTCATCAATGACCGAGACGTCGAGATGCCCCCAGACTGTGAGCTGCAAAGAGCGGGGAATGGGCGTGGCAGTCATAACGAGTAGGTGAGGATGGTACCCTTTCTGCCGCAGCGCGCCCCGTTGGCGTACCCCGAAACGGTGTTGCTCATCGACCACCGCCAGGCCCAGGCGGTTGAAAGCCACATCCTCCTGAATCAAGGCATGCGTGCCGACCACGACGTCGATCGTCCCCTCCGCCAGTCCAGCGTAGACCTCCTGTCGTTCCTCTCCAATGACACTCCCGGTCAGCAAGGCCACGTTTAGCTTACCATCCAGGGCCTCTTTGATCAGATGATCGATCGTCCGATAATGCTGCTCGGCCAGGATCTCCGTAGGAGCCATCAGTGCCGCCTGGGCATCGGCGGCGCCCGCCAATGTCATAGCGGCCGTGGCTACCACCGTCTTACCCGAACCGACGTCCCCCTGCAGCAGACGGGTCATCGGCTCGGTCGACCGCAGGTCGTCCACGATCTGCTGGAGGGAACGCTGTTGAGACCCCGTCAGATCATAGGGGAGGCTGTCAATAAAGGCTTCGAGAACATCTTCCTGCACCGGAATCGGCTCGCCCGGTTCAGACCTCCATTCACGCCGATACCTCAGCAGGGCAAGCTGAAGGATGAACAGCTCATCGAATGCCAAACGCTGACGTGCCCGTCTCAGCAGGTCCTGGCTGCTCGGAAAATGAGCCTGAAGAATCGCCGTCTCCAGATCGAGCAGCCCCTCCGCCTCCTGAACAGCCGGCGGCAGGTAGTCGGGCAGACGCCTCACCCAGTAGGTCACGTGGCGCTTCATCAAGCGCCGCAGCCACTTGGCGCTTATGCCTTCGGTCAGCGGGTAAACAGGCACGATCCGATTTGTATGGAGCAGCTCTTCCCGGAGCGGTTCCCATTGAGGCGACGTGAAGCAGAGCCGTCCGAGGTATTCATCCACCTCTCCGCTGATCACAATCTGCTGACCCCGCTTGATCTGATTGGCCAAGTAGGGTTGATTGAACCACGTCACCTCGACCGAACCCGATCCATCGTCAAGGGTGACCTTGAATAGCGGCTGTCCGCCCCGGGTCTTGTGAACGCGCGCCCGCTCCACCTTACCGATGACTGTTACCTCTTCGCCATATTCGAGCCGGTTGATAGGCTTCAGTTCAGAGTAGTCGTCATAGCGGCGCGGCAGGAAGGCCAGCATATCCCGAATAGTATGAATCCCCAGCCGGCCCAATCGCTCTGCGCGCTTCGGCCCGATACCTCGGAGGGCCGTGATTGATGAATCAAGATCGGCCCGACCCGCGGAGGATTTGACCGTGGTCGACCGCCTCTTCGGACGCTTGGGCGCTCCCTTGTCCGATGGCTGCTGAGTGGGCTCAGCCTCCCCCGGTCCGCGCTTAACCGTCGCCTTAAGGGCAGCTAGAGCGTCTCGACGGGCGGCGTCGTCGGGCAACTCGCTGTACGTCTGCAACCGCTCGGCCACCTCCCTCACCCACTCGGACGCCTGGGATCCGAAGACGTTCCCGGCCTCTTTCGACCAGGTGTGTGCGTAGGAGGCCAGGCCTCCAACTACAGCCTGGTCCTTGTGTTTCTCCGCCTCCAAGCGGAGGATCTTCATCAACTTCTCGACCGGCTCAGTCATCATCGTTTAGCGCCCGCCGTACCCTTCATAAACCAGCATACCAATCGCGTCCGGCCCAACATGGGAGGCCAGAAGCGGCCCATAGAGCAGCACCGGCAACCGCCCATCCTCCGCAGCGACCTCAATGTCGTCCCGCAGCATTTCTGTCTCCTCCGTCGCGTAAGGCGTGCTCTGCAGGATCGCCATCTTGTCGATGTGCGGAAACTCATTGGCGAAGTCAGCCAGCTTTCCGATTGCATCGTCGCGGCCGATCACTTTTTCCATAGGAACGATCTTCCCTCTTTCGACAGCCAACGACGGCTTATTGTCCAGCATCGTTCCCAGAACTGCCTGGCTGGCGCTGATCAGACCACTATGCTCTAGATAATCGAGCGTGTCCGTCGTAAGAGAGATGTAGATATGACGCAGCATCCCCCGGACGTGCCGTACAATGGCACTCAGCGGCATCATCTCCTGGGCCAACTTCGCCGCCTCCTCCGCGAGAATCCCCAGGCCCAGCGAGAATGTCTCCGAGTCAACCACCGTGATGTCGTAACGCCCCATAAAAGCCCCCGTCGCCCGCTCGGCCTCGCGGTGAACCAGACTGAGACTCGCTGACGAGTGCAGCGACAGGATCTGGTCCGTACGACGCGTCAAGCGACCGTACACACGGTGGAAGTCTCTCACGGTAGGACCGACGACCTCCGGTCGAACGCGCTCGCTCGCCATGCGCAGGAGTAGCTCTTCGTGGTCTAGATCCACTCCATCCTTGAAGACCTCCCCTTCGATCTGGACAGTGAGCGGCACAATAGTGATATCCAGTCGGTCAGCGACCTCTGCATCGGAAATCCCTTCATCTACTGCGGATGGCAGCCGCAGAGCACTATCGGTGACGATATGGACCTTTGACACGGGACCTCCCCGACTAAAGTGAGTCTTCAGTGATCAGCAGTTGGCGGTGCCAGGCGGGGCTATCTGGAACTCCCAACGCTGGCGCTGTAGTCCTTTGACGAACTCTACTCAACCGAGACAATGTAGTGATAGTGAGGCTGCTCGCCGGGTATGACCTCGATGTCGTGGGTGGGCCAGTCTTCCTGCAACAGACCCGCCAGCTGCTCGGCCTCCTCCTGACTGACGTCCTCCCCATAGTAGAGCGTGATAATCTCAGAGTCTTCGAAGTCTATCTCGCCGAGCACTTGGCGTGTTACTCTTTCGATGGTATCCCCACTCGCCGCCAGTTCACCGTTATGCAGCCCGATGATCTCCCCGTCGGCAACCTCCACACCATTCACGGTGGCTGATCGCGTGGCGAGCGTGACCTCGATCGTCTCCACATCCCCCATTGCTCGCCGCATTGCCTCAACGTTGGTCTCAAGATCAGCCTGGTAGTTAAGGGCTAAGACCGCCGCAACACCCTCGGGCACGAAACGGCTCGGGATAACCTCCACGGTCTTGTCGCTCAACTCACGCGTCTGCTCCGCCGCCATGATGACATTGCTGTTGTTAGGTAGCACCACCACCCGGTCCATTGGCAGGCTCTCAATAGCCTCCAGCAGATCCTTGGTGCTAGGGTTCATCGTCTGGCCGCCGCGCACGACAGCACCGACACCCAGACTCTGGAAGACGCGAGCGAGGCCTTCTCCGGGCACGACAGCCACGACCCCGATGCCCTCGCTAGCCTGGCTGGAAGGCGATGAGGCAGATCCGCTTGTCGAGAGAGAGCGATCGACAATGAAATCCTGGTACTGAGCCTGCATGTCCTCCACGACGACGTCCCGAAGTGAGCCGAGGCTGGCTCCGTAGCTGATGGGCTCGCCTGGGTCGGAGACGTGAACGTGGACCTTGATCGTCGTCGGGTCTCCGACGACCAAGGGACAGTCCCCCATCTTCGCGACCTCGGATCGAATCCTGTCCACCTCCAGGCTCTCTCCAACGACGAGGAACTGCACATCATATGCGTAGCCGAACTCGCCGTGAGCCCTGGTCTCAGACGCCAGGTCCACCGAATCAGTCAGTCGAACGTCCTCTGCGACGGGTTCGCCGCGCATATACCGCAACATGCCCTCCAGAATGATGAACAACCCCTGCCCTCCAGCATCAACGACGCCGGCCTCTTCCAAGACCGACAACAGGGAGGGAGTAAGCAGGACAGCTTCGTGGGCTGCAAACACAATCCGTTCCAAGATGCGTACTAGATCGTCCGTTCTCTCCGTAGAGTCGTCCGCCGCATCTGCCACTGCCTTCGCCACGGTCAGGATCGTCCCCTCGACGGGCTTGACGACTCCCTTGTATGCCGTCGCTGACGCCTCGCGACAGGCGTCTGCCAGATCCTGGGCACGGAAGACGGCCTTCTCGTCCAGGCTTCGGGCGAAGCCTCGCCAGATCTGGGAGAGGATAACGCCGGAGTTACCTCTCGCTCCCATCAGGGCGCCGTGAGCCATCTGGCGAGCGACTCTACCCACATTACGCTCTGGCGAATCGGCAATCTCGTTCCAGGCGGAGCGCATAGTGAGCACCATGTTCGTGCCCGTGTCTCCGTCCGGAACGGGATAGACGTTCAATGCATTGATGGCCGCCTGATGATGCTGAAGCCACGCCAGGCCAGCTTTCACCAGCCGTTTGAAACCCGGACCATCCACAACGTAACGTGCATTCGCACGACTCTGCTCTAAGCTTCTCTCTTTTGCGGTCAACCCGTCTCTCCCTCGGAATGTGAGCGTCTTGACAAGTGATCGAAGGGACCATCAATCCACGTTGCTGATGCGCAGACCGTCGACGTGCACGTTAACTTCCTCGACGGGCACGCCAAGAGCTCGCTCTACGCTGAACTTCACAACGTTCATGACACTGCGAGCCACCGCAGAGATACGAGTCCCATACTCAATGATCACGTAGACGTCAATCGCGATACGGCCGTCCTCAACACGAACCTCGACTCCACGCCTTCTTTCCGGGGAAAGCGCTGTTGCAATGCCTGATGCCAAGTCCTTGGACGCTGTCCCGACGACACCATAGCAGGATCGCACAGCATCGTCCACGATGCTGGTGATAGCAGTCGGCGACACATCGATCCGGCCGCGATACTCGACTTCGGGCATACTCCCTCCTCACGATAGCTCATAGACGCGGTCGCGCCTGTGTCTGGAGCGCGGATGAACGCCTAGGCCTGATAGGTTGCTCCCCACCACCTCGGTCAGTAGTTGCGTGAAAGACCCGCTCGGCGTATAATATGCAGTCGGTGGCATGGCACTCGATCAGGTATCCAGCACGTGCCAGGCATATCCAGACGACGACCAGAACCGCGTCGCAACCAGCGGACTGTTCTTGACGGAAACGAACTAATTGGAGGTAAAATCAATGGCGAAATGTGAAATCTGCAACAAAGGCACCAAATTCGGACACAACATCCCCCGCTCGAAGAAGAGAACGAAGCGTCAGTTCAACGCCAACGTCCAGCGCAAGCGAGTCATGATTGATGGCGAGATGCGTCGCATTTACATCTGCACCCGGTGTTTGCGGACGCTGGACAAGACTCAGTAACGTCAATTGTCAAGGTCATTTAGCCCAGCCCCACAGGCGCGATGAACCCTCTGCCCCCTTCTTCGAGGGGGCTTTGTTCCACCCTGGCCCGGGAAGCTCCGACTTATCAACGGCATATGATACATCGGATTGCACAGAAAATCAAGAGGGGTGCTGAGGCTGAGGTGTTCACAGCCCTATCATTCTTGAGAGCCTGGCGAGGATTACGGCGTTATAAGCCATTCTGCAGCCGCTGAGCACATAGGTTGATCTCACGGGAGACCTGGAGCGCAATCCTCGCCAGGTTCGACTCGACACTGATAAGACCCTGTGAGGCGTTTGAATCACTCGGGTAGTTGTGGTAAAATCGGTCGAGGAGGAGAACGCCCTCCGGCAGTCCTACTCCATCCACTCGCATGACACAACTGACAAGAGACAGAAGGATAGTCGATAAACGAATGACGGATACGAGAATAGCAGCAGATGACTGGTTGAATCCACTAATCAATCCGATGATCATGAACGAGCTAAGCGCATCCTTGCGCGAGGGATTGGACGACGAGTACCGGCTTGAACTGCCGGGAACCCTCCCCATACTGCCGCTCCGCGGCCTGGTTATCTATCCTATGACGGCCGTCCCCATCCGGGTGGGACAGCCGCGTTCTGTACGGCTGGTCGACGACGCCGTCAGCGACAACAAGATCATCGGTCTGGTGGCCAGCCGAGATCCGGAGATCGAGTCGCCGAACCCCGACGATGTCTTCCGAGTCGGGACGGCTGCTGCGGTCCATCGCCTGGCAAAAGCGCCGGACGGTACCCTCACCCTGATTGTACAGGGCCTGGTGCGCATCCAGATCGAGGAGTTCACCGAAGAGTATCCTTACTTGATGGCCCGCGTCAGAGCGATCCCGGAGAACACAGAGTCATCCCTGGAGATAGAGGCACTTCGTCGGAACGTCGTCCAGCACTTCCATCGACTGATCGAGCTGTCATCGACCATCCCGGACGAGATGGGGTCGATTCTGGCCGACGTGAGCGATCCTCTTCAGATCACGTACGCTATCGCCAACCATATCGACACAGAGCTGACGGAAGCTCAAGAACTGCTGGAGATGGACAGCCTCATTGCGAAGATGCGGCGGCTGCTTCACATCATGAGCCAGGAAGTGGAAGTCCTTGAGCTAGGTCGGAAGATTAAGAGCGAAGCTCAGTCAGAGATGCAGCAGCGACAACGCGAGTATTTCCTCCGCGAGCAGAAGAAAGCCATCCAGCGAGAGCTGGGCGAGGGCGACGAGCAGATGGAGGTGGAGGAATTCCGGGAGAAAGTCGATGAACTCGACATGCCGGAAGAGGCAGAGCAGGAGGCAAGGCGAGAGCTAGAACGTCTGAGCCGAGTGCCTACGGCTTCCCCAGAGTACAGCGTGGTTCGCACCTACCTGGACTGGTTGACGAGTCTCCCCTGGAATCTCCAGACGCGGGACAACCTAGACATCAAACACGCCCGCCAGGTGCTCGACGAGGACCACTACGACCTAGAGGACATCAAGGAACGGATACTGGAGTTCCTGGCGGTGCGGAAGCTGCGCAAGGAACGGAAGGACGAACTACAGGAACGAGAGACGGACGACTACATCCGGCGTGAGCGAGAAGGGGTGATTCTCTGCTTCGTGGGGCCGCCGGGCACCGGAAAGACGAGCCTCGGGCAGTCCATCGCACGCGCTCTAGGCCGCAAATTCGTCCGTCAATCATTGGGCGGGGTGCGGGATGAGGCCGAGATTCGCGGTCATCGCCGCACCTACATCGGGGCTCTCCCCGGGCGCATCATCCAGGCACTGCGGCGAATCGAGTCGAAGAACCCGGTCTTTATGATCGACGAGGTCGATAAGCTGGGCAAGGACTTTCGAGGCGACCCGGCTTCGGCGCTGCTGGAGGTGCTGGACCCCGAACAGAACTCGGAGTTCCGAGATCACTACCTGGACGTGCCTTTCGACCTCTCACAGGTTATGTTTATCACCACGGCGAATCTCCTGGAGCCGATCCCAGCCCCGCTCCGAGACCGGATGGAGATCCTGAAGCTGTCGGGCTATACAGAGACGGAGAAAGTACGCATTGCTCAGGGCTACCTTTTCCCTCGCCAGTTACGGGAGAATGGTCTCTGGGCCGAGGAGTTGAGCTTCTCTGAGGACGCACTGCGCACCATCATCCAGGACTACACCCGGGAGGCTGGTGTCCGCAACCTTGAACGGGAAATTGGTAAGATATGCCGCAAGGTCGTCACGCGCATCGCCGAAGGGCAGGACGAGCCGGTCGAGATAACCTCTGAAAACGTCTCGGACTTCCTGGGCCGACGGCGCTACTTCCCAGATACGGCTCTCCGGACCAAGGTTCCCGGCGTAGCCACCGGTCTGGGTGTGACCGAAGCTGGAGGCGACCTCCTCTTCTGCGAGGCTACCAAGATGGCCGGTGACAAGGGCTTCATGGTCACGGGGCAGCTTGGCGACGTGATGAAAGAGTCGGCCCATGCCGCCCTCAGTTACGTCCGCTCAAAGGCGGAGGAGCTGGGAATCCCAGAGGGCACGTTCGAGAAGGTCGACATACACGTCCACGTGCCCAAGGGCGCTGTACCAAAGGACGGCCCCTCGGCAGGCATCACGATCGCCACTGCGCTGGCATCGCTCCTTAGCGACCGTCGAGTGCGCGGTGACGTGGGCATGACGGGGGAGATAACCCTCCGAGGACAGGTTCTTCCCGTCGGAGGCGTCAAGATGAAGGCCTTGGCCGCTCATCGAGGCGGACTAACGACAGTGATTCTGCCCAAGAAGAACGAGAAAGACCTCGACGACATCCCGGAGGAAGTCCTTGAGGATCTGAACATCGTACTCGTCGAACGGATCGATGAAGTCTTCCAGACCGCTTTAGCTCCAGTCGAAGAACCAGAGGAAGAATAATCAACAATGGAGTCCATCGTCGTCGTCGATGATGACAAAGTCTTCCGGGAACTACTCCAGACGATACTGAAGATGGAAGGGTATCAGGCGGTGGTGAGCACCACGCCGCAGGATGTCGTGCCCACCGTGCGAGAAGCAGAGCCAGTGCTGGTCCTGATGGACGTTCATATTCACAATCAGGACACCCTCGGTGCGCTGCGGGAGCTGAAAAGCGATGAGGAGCTGTGCGACATACCTGTCATCATGACGTCAGGCATGGACCGCGCTGAAGAGTGCCTGAGCGCAGGCGCCGATGCGTTCGTCCTCAAGCCTTTTCGTCCCTCGCAGATGATGGACAAGGTCAGTAAGCTGATCAAGTCTGATCAATAGCGCATCCAACAAGCACGCGATACACCGTAGTGGCGGGTAGACTACACGCTCCGAAACGTGGCACGGAGAGTCGGCAGATCGACGTCGACCACTGCCACGGTCAACGTCTTGTTTAGGGGCAGATGTCCCGGCAGATGGACCGTCGGTTCCAACCCGAGGTCTGGGATCAGCACCTTGCCTCTACGATCCCACCTCTCGACCACCACCGCCTCGCCTCGCCAATCCGGATTCTGCAGTAGATAGACCAACGTCCAGTGCTCAATCGCCAGCCGTTCAGCGTAGCTGACGCTGCCGGCCACAGCTTCTGCGGCACCAATGCGTCCCATCAGTTCCTGACCATCCAGGAGCTCATCGCCGCGCAGGTGAGCACGCAGCTGTTGATGGACGACCAGATCGAGATAGCGGCGCAGGGGGCTCGTGGCCTGCACGTACCGATCGAGACCCAGACCTGCGTGACGTCCTGGTCTGCTGCTGTACTCGGAGCGGCTCATATGTCGGCGCAGCTCGAACATCCCGGCCAGGTCATCGGGCCGCGCGTCGGTGTCCGGGGGAACCTGGGTGGCGTAAGGGATAGGAATCGCCTCATCCGATGCGTAACCGGCCGTCGCTTCTCCCACCATCAACATCGCCTCCCGCACCAACGCCCGGCTGCGGAGAGGCGGCAAGGGACGCACGACGACGTTGCCGTCAATGACGCGCACCCGCACCTCAGGTAAATCGATCCGAACAGCGCCGTTCTCGCGGCGTCTCGCTTGGAAGGCCCGAGCCAGCCGATAGAGATCGTTCAGAGGTTGCTCATCCAGCCGTTCTTCTGCCTCCTCATACGTCAGCCGGGTTACACGCACGCGGCTGGGCACAACGTCGAGGTCAACGACGTTGGCCTCCTCGTCCAGATCCAGGCCGAAGGAGAGCGCCGGCGAGACCTCTGACAGCCCCATTCCCAGGCGGGCCGCAGCCTCCGGAGGAAGCATCGGCGCCTTTCCGTCGGGCAGGTAAAGGGTGGCGCCTCGAGCCCGAGCTTCTAGGTCAGCAGGGCTATTCGGCGGCACCAATGCAGCGACGTCGGCGACGTGAACCCACAGTCGTGCACCTTCGTTCGTCCCTTCGAGGCTGATAGCGTCGTCCGGATCGGTGCTGCCTTCGTCATCGATGGCAAAGGCGGTCAGATGGGTCAGGTCTACCCGCGACTCACGCGGGAGGGCCGGCAGCGTCATCGGCGGAGTTGTGGTGTCAAGCCCCAGCCGGTCCGGATGAGGAACGTCGGTCTCATCCCAATAGCCCAGGTCCAACAGCAGAGCGTGAGCATTCACTGGGGTCTCGGTTCGGCCCAGCTCGCTGAGCACGCGGCTCTGATCCGTTTGTCCTCGGGCCAGCATCTCCACATCCGTAAGGTATCGTTCGTCCTCCTCCGGAACGAAGTCGCCTACCCGCGCGCGCTCCAGAAAAGCCTCCCAGGCTCGCCGTTCGGCCTCGCGCGCCTCGCGGTCGGCCTTTTCCTGCGCCACCTCCTCTCGCCGGCGGGCCACGACCTGCTGCGGGGTTCCCTCGAAGTAGAGGCCGTCGGCGGTCCACTGCCAGGCGGCCCACGCCGTAGCCGGCGTGTAGTCCCCGTACGCTAGCTCCGCCAGCTCGCGCAGCGTGGTCGTGCTTCCACGGAGCAGTTCCCACGCGGTCTTCATCTCGCCCTCCGGAGGTGCGAGTTCATCCAAGCTCTCTATGGGCCCGGGATGGAGAAGGTCGATATCCTTCGGACGGACGCGCACGGTCTCACCGTCCGCCAGGAGAATGGTGAGCTTCTTGCGGCCGACTGACGTGATGCGCGCCGGCTTCTGCTTGTACAGCACCAGGCTTCCATGCCGGAACGAGCTGCTGTTTGGCGTGTGTGACATTACGCGCCTCCGCTGGTGGTGCGATCTGTAGTCTCGTTGGCGATTGAGAGCAGCCGCGATGGCTCTTGTGGGGCGCCCGACTCAAGGGACGCTCCAGCGAGGCAATGCTATCATGCTATGAGCATACCTGCAAATCCCCTTCGTCCCGATGACCGGCGCTTTCAGGACCCCCATCTGAGAAAGCGCCCTCGCGTCCGGGCTTTCCAAACCGATGAGGAACCTCTCCCTAAGTGCCGGTTCCCCTGAAGACGCCAAACCCAGGCCAGCGTCCCAGGGTTTTATCATTCTGATGGTTAAGGTGACCGGCACTTAGGAGAGCGCCCTGAAGGCCTAGTATAGGCCCTGATAGGCATCATTTCGGCTTGGCGATGTCCCGATCTAAGTGCCGGTCACCTGCGCTAACCCGAGGATGATGAAGCCCTGCCTGCCTACTCTCGCTGCTTGACAGGTGTCGGTTTTGTGCTATCCTTGCGCCAGATATGGAAGAGATTTTGATGGCTGAACGCATAGCGGTCCGCTCAATGGAAGAGCGACGAGCCCGAGGAGAGCCAGTCCACCCGTCTGGGTAGACTTGTTTGGGCTGCTTAGCCCGGGCTTCCTAGCCTGATAACAAGAGCCAGTCTCCAGACGGAGACTGGCTCTTTTTTTGTGCGCGATGGGTTCACCATCGCGCATTTCCATATCACGTTCTTCTTCATGTTCGGGGAGCTACGATAGGTAGAATCAGTAAGGAGGTAAGCAGAATGAACAGCACGTACAAGAAGGTGGTCCTGGCATACTCCGGAGGGCTGGACACGTCCGTCATCCTGGCCTGGCTCAAGGAGAACTACGGCTGTGAAGTCGTCACCTTCACGGCCAACGTCGGACAGGGTAAGGGAGAACTGGAGGGGCTCAAGGAGAAAGCTCTGTCCAGCGGGGCGAGCAAGGCCTATATCGTCGACCTGCGTGAGGAGTTCCTCAACGACTACGCCTTCCCAACGATGCAGTCGGGGGCGATCTACGAGCACCTCTACCTGCTGGGCACGTCCTTCGCCCGGCCCGTGACGGCCAAGAAACTGGTGGAGATCGCGGAGAAGGAGGATGCTGACGCCGTCTCTCACGGCTGCACGGGAAAGGGCAACGACCAGGTGCGCTTCGAGCTGACGGTCAAAGCCCTCAATCCATTTCTGGACGTGATCGCGCCCTGGCGCGAATGGGATATCCGCTCCCGCAAGGATGCCCTCGACTACGCCGACGCCCACGGTATCCCCATCCGCCAGTCGTCGGGCTCGATCTACAGCCGCGATCGGAATATCTGGCACATGAGCCATGAGGGCGCCGATCTGGAGGACCCGTGGAACGAACCCAGTGAGGATGTCTTCTGCCTCACCGCGTCCCCAGAGGACGCGCCGGATACGCCCCTCTATCTGACCATCGATTTCGAACAAGGCGTCCCGGTCGCGGCCGACGGCGAACCGATGGGGGCGGTCGAGCTGCTCTCGCACCTGAATAAGGTGGGCGGCGCTCACGGCGTCGGGCGCGCCGATCTAGTGGAGAATCGGCTGGTGGGCATGAAGTCTCGCGGCATCTACGAGACCCCCGGCGGCACCATCCTCTATACCGCACACCAGGGGCTGGAGAGCATCTGTCTCGACCGCGACACAGCTCACTACAAGGAGGTCGTTGCCAACCGCTTCGCCGAGCTGACGTACTACGGCAAGTGGTTCACGCCGCTCCACGAATCGCTGCGCGCCTTCGTCGCTAAGACCCAGGAGCGGGTGACGGGCTCGGTCAAGGTGAAGCTCTACAAGGGCAGCTGCTCCGTGGTGGGTCGGCAGTCGCCCCTCAGCCTCTACCGTGAGGAATTTGCCACCTTCGGCAAGGACGACGTCTACGATCAGAGCGACGCCGAGGGATTCATCAACCTATTCGGCCTTCCGCTCAAGGTCAAGGCGCTGGTTGACCTGGAGAACGGCGATACGGCGGATCTGGCAAAGCCGGACTACGCCAAGTTCAAGCGGGACTAGGCGATAGAGCGACAGAGCGGAAGAGCGATAGAGCGAATGAGCGATCAAGGGATTCGCAGGCAGCCGGAAGGGTAAGGAGTAGGGGGATGGCGAGATGACGCTGTGGGGGGGACGATTTCAGGGAGAGACGGACGAGCTGATGCGGCGGTTCAATGACTCGATCGGCTTCGACCGGCGGCTGTATGCAGCAGACATCCAGGGGAGCATTGCCTACGCTGGTGCGCTGGCGCGGGCCGGGCTCATCAGCGAGGGGGAGCGAGACGCACTGGTGCAGGGTCTGAAGCAGGTGCGTGAGGAGTTCGACAGCGGAGCCTTCGAAACCGCCCCCGGCGACGAGGACATTCACACCGCGGTGGAGCGCCGGCTGGGTGAGCTGATAGGGGAGGTGGCCGGGAAGCTTCACACCGGCCGTTCGCGCAACGATCAGGTCGCCACTGACCTGCGGCTCTACCTGCTGGATGAGATCGACCAGCTTGAGGATGGGCTGCTGGAGCTGCAAACAGCCATCGTCGATACGGCCGAGGAGCATCTGGACGTCCTTATGCCCGGCTACACGCACCTCCAGCAAGCACAGCCGATCCTCTTGAGTCACTGGTTGATGAGCTTCTTCTGGAAGCTGGAGCGGGACCGACAACGGCTGGAGGACGTAGCCCAACGCACTGGTGTTTGCCCGCTGGGCGCCGGAGCGCTGGCCGGGAACCCGTTCGACGTCGACCGTCAGGCGCTGGCCGAGGCCCTCGGGTTCGAGACCGCGGCGCCCAACAGCATCGACGCCGTAAACGATCGCGACTACGCGGTCGAGTTCCTGGCCTGGGCCGCCCTGACGCAGGTCCACCTCAGCAACCTGGCCGAGGACCTGATCATCTGGGCCAGCCGCGAGTTCGGGTTTGTGGAGATCGACGACGCCTACGCCACCGGCTCCAGTCTGATGCCGCAGAAGAAAAACCCGGACTCGCTGGAGCTGATGCGGGGCAAGAGCGGCCGGATAATCGGTCACCTGACGGGCCTGCTGACGACGCTGAAAGGGCTCCCCACAGCGTATAACAAGGACCTTCAGGAGGACAAGGAAGGACTGTTCGACGCCGTCGATACGTTGAAGATCGAGTTGGCCGTCGCTGCCGGCGTGATCCGCACGCTGCAGGTCAACGCGGACACCATGCGGTCTGCGCTGGAGGAGGGGATGCTGGCCACGGACCTGGCCGACTACCTGGTGCGGAAGGGCGTGCCGTTCCGCCAGAGTCATCACCTGGTCGGTCGGGCCGTCCGCCGCGCCGAAGAGAATAACGTCTCACTGGACCAGCTTCCGTTGCGCGCGTATCAAGCCATCAGTCCGGCCTTCGCGGAGGACGTGTACGGCGTCTTCGACTTCAGACGGTCGGTAGAGGCGCGGATTACGGACGGGGGCACGGCGCCGTCAGCAGTGGAGGCCCAGATCGAACGAGGGAGGGCCAAGATCAGCGCGACGCTCCATGCCCGACAGGCAGGCCGGGGGGCTGACCAGGGGTGTATCGGGGCTATGGGCCAAGGGCAACACCAAGGATGAACGGGAGGAGTTAGCCAGCGGGATCGAGCACAGCGAAGAGGCTCAGATCCCCCTCGCGGCCGCCAGCGCGAAAGGTCTCTCGAACCACGAGGCCGGCGGCGGCCGCCAGCTCCTCCACCTCGGCCTCGTCGATCATGTGACAGTACCGCACGCCTCGGCCTCCGCGCTTCCAATCCAGCAGGTAATCACCGGGGTCGAGGTCGCTCCCATCAATCCCCACCTCCCCCCAGTCCACGATCTTGCGCCGCATACGTTCATGAGCCAGGAAGCGCCAGGTCGAAAGGACCACGTATCCTTCGGGACTGAGCACGCCTGCCATGTCACGCAGTATCCGAGCCCGGAGATCGAACCCGGGAATATGGTGGAGCACAGCCAGGGCAACGACACAGTCGAAATCGGCCCCCTCCACACCGGGGAGCTGTCCCGTCCAGCCCGACTCCGCGATATCGAGCACGCGAAACACTGCCTCTGTGTGCGAGAGCTCTCGGGCCTGATCGCGGCCTTCGTCGATCAACTCCGCGACCCCGTCAACACCCACGTAGCGGCAGCCCGGCCGCTCTCGATCGAGCAGCAGCGCCAGACGTCCGTTGCCGCACCCCACATCCAATATCCTTGCTCGAGAGGGCAGATACGGTAGAATAGATGTGAGAGCCGGATCCGAGACGGACCGGCTGGCGGCGAAGTGCTCGGCGAAGGTGGCATAGAAGTCGCGGTTCAGCGCCAGCAACCTGTCGGTCATGTCGTCGTTCATGCAGACGATTATAGGTGAGCAGACTAGAGATAGCAACTGAGATGGCCTGCACGTCAGGCTTTCTGATGACATGGAACGAGAGAAGAACATAGCAAGACAGGATGAGAGCTGGCGGGAGGCGCACCGTCGCTCGCTAGACCTGGACAAGCACGTCGATCTGCTGACCGCCATCCTGGACGAGGTCCGCGCGGCGGATAGCCTGTCGGCCGAAGAGCTGTCGGATATCATGCGCAGCCATACACTGCCCAACGGCGACATGCTCTCCAAACACCGCATCATTCAGGGATACCGGCAGCTTTGCAGACAGCAGGGACGGTCGCCCGATCCTGCGCTCATACGCCGCCTGCGGGTCAAGCCGACCCGCACCATCTCGGGCGTCGCCCCCGTAGCCGTGCTGACCGAGCCGCATCCCTGCCCCGGTGAATGCATCTTCTGCCCGGAGCCGGCCGGCATGCCGAAAAGCTACCTCCCCGACGAGCCCGGTGCAATGAGGGCCGCAGCTCACGACTTCGACCCCTATGACCAGACGGCGAGCCGCATCGCCGCGCTCCAGTCGATCGGCCACAGTGTCGAGAAGGTCGAACTGCTCATCCTCGGCGGCTCATGGTCTGCTTATCCTGAGAGGTACCAGGAATGGTTCGTGCGCCGCTGCCTGGATGCTATGAACGGGACCCAAGCAGACTCGCTGGAGGAGGCCCAGGCTCTGAACGAGACCGCTGAGCATCGCAACGTCGGCCTCGTGGTAGAGACGCGGCCCGACCTCGTCACCCCGCAGGAGGTACGGCGGCTGCGTTGGTTGGGAACGACAAAGGTCCAGGTCGGCGTTCAGAGCCTGGATGACAAGATTCTGGCCCTGAACAAGCGAGGACACACCGTTGCCGATACGCGCCGGGCGATGCGTCTGCTCCGCCTCGCCGGCTTCAAGATCGTCGTGCACTGGATGCCTAACCTACAGGGTGCGACGCCGGAAAGCGACCTGGAGGATTTCCGCCGGCTCTGGAGGGATCCCGCCCTTCGTCCTGACGAACTGAAGATCTATCCCACCGCTCTCCTGGAGGGTACAGAGCTCTACAAGCGCTGGCAGCGGGGCGAGTTCGAGCCCTACAACGAGGAGACGATGGTGGAGCTGCTGTCACACTGCAAGGTGGCTATCCCACCCTACTGCCGCCTCAATCGACTGATGCGCGATATTCCCGCGCCCAACATCATGGCGGGCGTGAAGAAGTCGAACTTGCGCCAGATTGTACAGCAGCAGATGGCGCGGAAGGGTCAGACGTGCCGTTGCATCCGCTGTCGGGAGGTGCGCGGCGATCCGATAGAGACATCGACCCTTCGACTTGAAACAGTCAGCTACGAGACCGACGCCACGCAGGAGCATTTCCTTCAGTATGTTACGCCAGAGGGCGATCTGGCTGGCTTCCTGCGCTTGTCACTTCCCCACGCCGAACCGCCCATCGACGAACTGCGAGGCCCAGGGGGCCGCTGCGCCATGATCCGTGAGATCCACGTATACGGCCCGGCGCTGGGGCTTGGCGCCGAGGACGAGACAGTTCCTCAGCACGCCGGGCTCGGTACTGAGTTGATCGAGGAAGCGAAGCGCATGGCGGATCAAGCGGGCTACGAGAGGATAGCCGTCATCGCAGCCATCGGCACCCGCCCCTACTACCGAGAGCGCGGCTTCGCTCGTCATGAGCTGTACATGATAGACGGAGGGACACGTTGAACGCTCGATCAACGCCCCCAGACGTCGGGTATCAGCCCGTGACTCAGTCCGTCGTCGAACAGCTTAAGGGAATCGTCGGCCAGTCCAACGTGCTCCACGACGATCCGCTCGCTATGGACGACTACGCGCACGACGAGGTAACTGGCCAGGCATATGCGCATATGCCCGAGGCGGTGGTCAAGCCAGAGAACGCCGAACAGATCTCCGAGATTCTGAAGCTGGCAAACCGCGAACGCATCCCGGTCACACCGCGCGGGGCGGGATCGGGGCTCTCCGGCGGAGCCGTGCCGATCTACGGCGGTATCGTGCTCTCCCTGGAGCGGATGAACCGCATCTTGGAAATCGACCGAGAGAACATGGTTGCCGTGGTACAACCGGGTGTGGTCACGAACGAGATCAACGATGCCATCGAAGACTACGGGCTTTTCTACGCCGGCTACCCGATGAGCGTAGAGCTGTGCTTCGTCGGGGGCAACGTGGCGGAGAACGCCGGTGGCGGGCGTGCCATCAAGTATGGGGTCACGGGACGGTACGTGCTGGGACTGGAGGTAGTCCTGCCAACGGGCGAGATTGTGAGGTTGGGCGGCAAGCGGGTCAAAGACGTCACCGGCTATGATATGATTCATCTGATGGTCGGTTCAGAGGGAACGTTGGGCGTCTTCACCGAGATCACCCTACGCCTGCTTCCCCGCCCCACGGCCCGGGCCGTGCTGTTGGTGCCTTTTCCAGACACCCCCACGGCCATCGGTGCCGTACCACGGGTGATGACCGAGGGGCGCATCGTCCCCACCTCGGTCGAGTTCATGGATCAACGCTCGATTGAGGCTGCCTACGACTACACTGGCGAGCGGATGCCTCATCCCGACGTCGGCGCTATGCTCCTCATCGAGATCGATGGCACCAGCGAAGAGCGCGTCGATCACGACATGAACACCATCATCGAGCTTTGTCTGGAGTTGGGAGCATTGGATATCTTCGTGGGAAACACGCCCCGTGACGAGCGACGGATGTGGCGCCCGCGGCAGGAGATGGCCGAAGCACTGAAAGCGATCTCTCCGGTGCAAAGCCTGGAGGACATCGTCGTCCCTATGGCACAGATTCCCGACCTGGTGCCCGAGCTCAATCGGCTTTCCGAGACGTATGACGTGCTGATTCCGTGCTACGGCCACGCCGGGGACGGTAATCTGCATGCTACCATCGTCAAGAAACCGAAGATGAGCATGGAAGCATGGGAATCGACTCTGCCAGAGATCCTTCGTGAGCTGTACACGGTGGTGAGTAAGCTGGGCGGGACGATCAGCGGCGAGCACGGCATCGGATCGAAGCGGGCAAGCTACCTCCCGCTGGTGGTAGATGAGAAGCTGGTCAAGCTGCAGCGGAATATCAAGAAGGTTTTCGACCCACTAGACATTCTGAATCCGGGGAAGATCTTCCCGCCGGAGGGATGACCGCCGAAGGAGACCGACAATGCGCGAGGTGGCATTGGCTTGGGGTTCTCTCCTGGGGGGAAGCTGTTGCCGAAATGGACGCATTTTGATTCTATGTGAACTTGACACCGACTGGGAAATCATGTATAGTGGAAAACTACCTGCGGATGTCACGGCCCTTGACGTACCTCTGAGATCGAACCCACACACTCGTGCGCTCAGCGGGGCACCGAGCAGAATAGTATGCGTGAAGGCGACAGCAGTCCTCCTATCGGAACCGTCGCCGAAGAATCAATGATAGAACAGGATGGATGCGGAGGCTACGGGGACGGAGGACAAAAAGGGCGAAAGGCGCCAAATGGAGACGGCAGGATGACAGAGAGATCAGCTTTCGGGAAGTGGTTGTTGGAGGAATTGAGCGAGCGGCGCTGGTCGATGCGCGAGTTTGCTCGTCGCTGCGGCGTAAGCGAGTCGACGGTTTCCAGGGTTGTCAGCGGTAAGCGCAACCCAAGCTCCGATCTTTGTCGGAAGATGGCGGAGGTGCTCCACCTGCCGCCCGAGAGAATCTTCCGCGAGGCCGGTCTACTTCCTCGCACCTCTGACGAGTCACCGGGCATAAAGGAAGCGCTGTATCTGTTTCGGCAGCTTCCGGAGGACGAGCGCCTCCGTATTCTGCTGATCATGCGGACCCTATTAGAGGAGCAGGAGCGTCTCGGTGTGGCGTCTAGTTGACTTCTTGACATGCTGGGTGCTCTTGAGCCCAGAAGCTCGCTGGTTGGTCTATAGGGAGCTGCGGCGTCGGAGGGAACCGCGCGTTTGGCGGTTCGAGTACGGAGAAGCACTGCTGATCGGCCGATGACCGCTGCGCTCACTGGTCACGTGGAGATACCTATTGGAGCGGGGAGGCTCCTTGCGGCATCCGGTTGGACGTGCTAAGATGAAGACCGGGCTTCTATGCTCGCACGGTGGTCAGTCCTAGAAAGGCAAGGAAATCCGACGTTCTCGAGTCTATCCAGTAATTCAGGAGCCGCGGCGAATCGGAAGGGGAGACCCCGACGGAAGCCCGCGGCTTCGTTGCTGTTTGAGCACCTCTCGGTGATAGATGTCGGTACCTAGAAAGGCATTATGCCTGCGCAAGATGGTACAAAGCGCCGCTTTCAGATAGATTGGCTGATCAGCAACCTACGGTGGTTGTTGCTCTTCGGCGTTGCGCTGGTCGTCTTTCTAGACGTGTTCATAACGCAGAGAAGGGGGCTGGAGGTCGAGACGTTACTCCCCCAGATACTGCTCCTCATCTTTGCGGTCATCTACAATGTCGTCATCATCCTCTTGCTGTCGCACAGCTCGACATCGCCGGTTCTTCCTCTGTTAACGGTCGGCCTGGACACGCTCCTGACCATTGGGCTCATCCTGACCTCCGGCGGCGTCAGCAGTCCGTTACTATTCTTCGCCCTCTTCCCCATTCTGACAGCATCGCTCCGCTTCTCGCAACCCGTGAGCTTGCTCATCGCGCTCGCAGTAATCGCCAGCTTCGCCGTCGCCGTCTATTTCATCGCACCCCCCAATTCCTGGCCCGCTACCGTTCCCTTCGTGGTCTTCTCCGTTGTCCTGGTGCTGGCTGCTATCGTAAGCAGCTTCGTGTCGGAAGAGATAAAGAAGATCGTGGCCCGCGGTCGACAGGAGGAGATAGACAGACAGCGCCGCAAGCTGCGCGCCGTTCGAGAACGATCACAGCTCACATTCGATCTGGCTAGCACCCTCAGTGCGACGCTGAACTATGACAAGGTTCTCCGGGCCGTCCTCGAAGTAGGCGAGAAGGGTATGCAGGAACTCGGCCAGGAGAGAACGGCTCAGCTGGGCGCGGTGCTTCTCTTCTCGGACAACAACCTGCATATCACAGCCTCGAGACACCTCGCGCCGCGAGACCGGGATGTCGTCTTCGAGGCGAAAGAAGGAGCTCTGGCAGAAGCACTTGCGGCAGCGGAGGCCATCATCGTCGACAACCCCGGTGACGACCCCGAACTGAGTCGTCTGATGGGGATGCAGATGTGCAAGCAGGCCATTGTCGTCCCGCTTCGCGCCGGGTTTGAGAGTTTCGGAGTCGTGATCTTCGGTAATTCCGAGGCAGGGATCTATACGGATGACCTGATCAACCTTCTCACCGCCATCTGCAATCAGGCTATTGTGGCGCTTCGAAACGCCCAGTTGTATCAGGACTTGCGGGAAGAAAAGGAGCGCATCGTTTCGGTCGAGGAGGATGCCCGGAAGAAGCTGGCCCGCAACCTCCACGATGGGCCTACCCAGAACGTCGCCTCAATCGCGATGCAGGTCAGTTTCGTTCGGAAGCTGATGGAGAACGGTATGAACTCGGACGAGATCTCCCAGGAGCTGACGAACATCGAGAACCTGGCCCGTCGCACCACGAAGCAGATACGACATATGCTCTTTACGCTGCGGCCTCTCATCTTGGAAACCCAGGGCTTGAGAGCCGCGCTGGAACAGTATGTCGCCAAGCTGGAGGAGACAGACGATACCGCGATACGACTAGAAGCCGATCCCGGAGCGGACAACGTCCTCGACCAGGAGACCCAAGGCATCATCTTCTACATCGTCGAAGAGGCCATCTCTAACGCGCGCAAACACGCAGAGGCGGATATGATCTGGATACGACTCTATCTGAACAGCGGCGGGGCTTTCGTGGCCGAGGTTGAGGACAATGGAGCAGGATTCGATCTCGATGCAGTAGAGATGACCTACGACCAGCGAGGAAGTCTCGGCTTGGTGAACATGCGTGAGCGGGCTGAGATGACCGACGGACGGCTGTCCATCGAATCAGCGCCTGATCAGGGAACGCGCATCACGCTTACCATACCGCCGAAGGAGAGAGGATGAATGCCTGACTTGAGTATGTTTGCCCGTGAGCCCTGGCTCTGGCTGGTCGGGTCCTTTCTCACAGCGGTGCTCTGGACGAATCTGGCCTGGCTGTTCTCTCCTTGGGCTGAGGCCGAGAGGTCGAGCGACGCTCCCGCGAGCTTGGCTGAGCGAATTGTCCATCGCACGGCTAACTGGCGTTTCGCGCCCCGCCTCTTCCAGGGGCTCCGACTGCTCTACTACATCGGGCTGCCCTCTGCTGCACTTTTCTGGGGCCGTGACGCCGTGGTCAGTCGTTTCCTCGGCCTGCAGCCGCTCGTCCTGCCGGGTGGAGGGGCATCGAGCATTGGCGGATCCCTAAGCGCCAATTGGTCTGCCTGGGTAGAGGACCTGGGCTGGGCGGCCGTGCTCGGTCTCGGCACTGGGGGGTTGCTCGCCCTGGCAGGCTTCGCCCGTCGTCGAGCGGTTTCCAACCTGGATCGCGACGCTTCAAGCGATGGGGCCCCTCCATGGAGAACTGCTCGCGAGACGCTCTACAACGAAACCCATTGGGCGTTCTATCGGAACGCGCCCATCGCCGCCTTCGGGCTGTATTGGGGAACCTGGGCAGGTTTGGCTCTCGTCGCTCTCGAGGCGGTGATCAACCCGATGTGGCGAGAAGAACTGCGGGAGCCAGATCTGGCATGGCAGAGGCTCTGTCAAGGAGCCGTGGCAGTTCTCAGCTCACTCCTCTTCCTGCGCACGCAAAACGTCTGGCTGGCTCTCCTGCTTCACTGGGGAATCGCGTGGACGTTCCGGTCTTATGCAGCTTCACCGCCCGTCCTGTCGACCTCTGCCGCGTCCCGGCAGTGAAGCTTCCGCCTGATGGAACCGGGCATGCCTGCTGGGCTACAGACAGCGGCAGAAGGGTATGTCCTAGACTACGAACAGCGCCAAGCCGATCAACACGCCCAACATGACGACTGCTATGATGCCGATGCGCTGCAGATCTGCGACGACGTACTGGTACTCCTCTCCCAACTCCGCTGTCTCTGACTGTGAACTCGGATTGGGTCTTGTGACGTGCTCCATCCCTGGATGTCTCAACTGAGCTTCTGAAAGACGGATATCGCGATCCTTGTTGCGGCTCGGTTCCTTCGCCATTCTCTCTCCTTACCCTACTGTTCTAATTCTGCAACCACTACAATGCGGTGTGTATCAATGCCGTATGGATAGCACGATATAAGTGTCAGAACCGGAGAGGACGTGGGCTCCATCACCTCCACCTCTGTCGGCTCAATGATCCGTTTCTGTGTAACCACGTAACGATAGGCTCTGCTTGCTGTGTGGACGATCACCTCGTCACCCAGGCCGAGGTCCGGCAGGTCGCGGAAGATCTCGCCGAAGATATCATTGTGGGCCGAGATCACGCAGTTGCCCCGTTCGCCGGGATTCGCGCTTCCCACGTGATGCCCCGCCCCTCGCTTCAAGGTCTCCCAGTCGTCTCCCTCAACCACCGGTGCATCCACGTCGATCACCGGGATCTGTATGCGGGTCGCCTGCTCCGGCCCGGACGTCGGCACGGGAAGAGGCGTGACAGCGCTCACTAGGTGGCGCAAATGAGACGGGATCTCCTCCGGAGCGGCGCCTCCTGGCGAATCGGGAGGGGTGTGACCGCCGGGCAAGATGACTTGAATCGGCGGCGTAGGCGTCAGAGTCGGCATCACCTGCGCGCGGCTGGAGCTCTGGTTCACCTGACGCAGGGTTGTCAAGGAAGCAATCAGAACCAGGACCAGAGCCGCCAGCACGCCCAGCTCAACCACCAGCAGGCCTCTATCGCGCAGCCAGCCCCAGTGGATGCGGAAACTGTGCTCTTTCACAGCTTCTTCCACAGGCTCTCGTTCACCGTCCAGATCCGAGTCGGGCACCGCACGAGCTCGATACTGGCTGGTGGCACCGGTGTTCTGGAAGCGCCGGTGTCCACTGGGCGGAGCAGGGGGAGCCGGACCGTTCTTCTTGGGCGGGGCTAAGGGGTCCAGCAAATCAGCTTCCTCGTCCCGGTCTCGAAGACGACGCAGACGCTCCTCTCGCTTGCGAACCCGCAGCAGTTCCTCCAGCTCTTCTATGGATAGCTCATCAACCGTACGTCGGTCTTTCATCTCAGCTCTCGTTCGACGCGCAGCGGCCGTCGCGGCCGAGCCTGGCGACGGCAAACACCTCTCGCTCGAAGAACCAGCGGAAAGGAGGCCAGTTGAACAGAATATGGCGGGCGATCTTAAACAGGACGTTCTCGTCTCGATCCTGAGGTGGCGTATCCAGCCAAACCTGGGCGCTGAAATCCGCCTCATTGAGCACCCGCCGTAGACTCAAGGCGCTCTGCTCGTTCACGTGAACGTCTAGGTTAGCGGGCGTGATGGCCCGCGGATCCTTGGGGTACCCATTCCCCTGTCCCATCAATCTGCGCACCGCCCGCACAACGGGATAGGCGTAGCGATCATACCAGACGTTGGGAGCAGTGTGAATGACCAGCCGGCCGTCGTCTCGCAGTACACGGCGAACTTCTGATAGTGCCCGGCGCAGCTCCCAAGGGTGCAGATGCTCCACCAGATCAAACATAAGCACGCGGTCGAAGAAACCGTCTCGAAACGGCAAGGTCTTCGCATCGGCCAACCCAACGCGCGCGCGAGCGTCAAAACCGGTCACGTCCGCGGCCATTCGCACCGCGACCGCCGAATAGTCGATGCCGTATGCCTCTGCCCCAAGTCTCAGACAGTGCCGAAGAATCTCGCCTCGCCCACAACCAATGTCGAGTACCGTCATGCCTGGATCGACCTCCGCTGCCGCGAAGGCCTGCTCCAATCGGCGCGAGAGGTGTCGCCCCTCGCTGGAGACGAATTCGTCGTAACCCTCACAAGCACCCAGGAAATAGGCTTCATCGTAGCAGTCAGATTTGACCGATCGTGGACGGCGATCAGAATCCAAGCGCGCCTCGCAGTTCGCGTGTCTGTATAATAATGATGACGATAAGAATTATAATCTGCGCCTCTGCCCGCGTCAAGCAGGAACTGGCGGAACGCGTGGCGTGGTGCCGCGACACACAGCGAGTGATCAGCAGCGGAGAAAGGCCAGAAGTCTAAAGATGGTAAGCAATCTACGGTGTGGACGTCGCATTCGGGGGACGGGTGGGTGTAGCTCCTTTCCACACGAACCCACGCACTTCACTGGGAGCGCCGGCCTTCTCGTGAACCTGCTCCGCGGTTTCGCGCACCACCTGAACGCGCCAGAGGAATTCGGGGGCCTCGCCTTCGGCCTCTGCCATTAAGTCTAGTGGGACGCGCCAGGCCGTGGCCCGGATGCGGACTGTGTTCGATACTACGCCGCCAGCTGGTTGCCACAGAGAGAGCTCATACCATTCATTGTCCTCAAGGACGCTCACTGAGGCCCACTGCAGGAGCACAGGCGACCCGCCCGTGAGGACTGCCCCATCAGGCGGGTTGAGCAAGGGCGGAGACGCATAGAGCGGCGATGCTGTCGGGGTCGTGTTCAGGTCAGGCGTCGGTGTCGGGCTCGGAGTGGGGGTGTTCATTGGAATGACGAGGGACTGCTCGGCCCGGATCGTCTCATCATCAGGTGAAAGGTCATTGGCCGCACGGATAGCGGAGACCGAGACCCCATAGTCGACAGCAATCGAACTCAGCGTCTCACCCGAGCTAACAACGTGAACAACGAATCCAGCCTGAGTTGACTCTGGATCCTCTGTCTCGCCAGCGATCAGAGCACCCGCAGCTGGCTCATCTGCGGGAATGAGAACCACTTGTCCGGGATTGATAAGCTCGGGATCTACTTCGGGGTTTAGGGCAAGAACCTCATCAATCGTCACCCCATACAGCTCCGCGATATCGCTAATCGTCTCTCCCTCTTGCACGTGATGGGCGCGCGGGGGTACAGGCGTAGGCGTAGCTGTAGGTACCGGGGTCTCCGTGGGGGTTGGGCTCGGCGTCGGCGTGGAGGCCGTCGTCGGCGTGACTGGCACCGCCGTCGGCTCCGGCTCCGGTTCTGCCGCCAGCATCGAATAAAGACCAAAGCCTCCGGCGCCTAAAATCGCCAGAGCCAAGACAGCCACAGCAACAGACCCCACCCATCCTGGGATTCTGCGCTTCGTCTCTTCAACTGGTTCTGGCTCTGCTTCCTCGTCCAGAGAAGCCCCACACATCAAACATTCCGATGCCTTAGCGGCTACTCGGATGCCACAGACAGGGCAATAGCGGGGTTCTGGAGACGGAAGAGAGATCTCGGATTCCTCAGTCATAGTCTCAGCCGTTGGATATCATAGCATAGAAGCAGGAATTGACAAACCCGCCCCTATACGCCATCTGAAGGGATCAAGAAGGCTGGCGGAGGATCGGAGGCCCCATGTCCCGCGTCGATCGTTCACGCCGAACGTGTCCAGGCCCTTATGGCCAAAAAGTACCACGTGTTTCACACAAGAAAATGCATCATGACGGCTTCCCAGCAGGCAAGCGCGCTTTACACCCCCCCTAAAACGTGCTATACTGAATCAGCATACTGGCTACCTGGCGGGATCTTCCACAACCAAGTGGGGCACTGATCGACGGTCACGGGGTGAAACGCAGGCGAGAACAGCCCAGACAGATCGACCGGTGGGCAACATCGATCGAGTCCTGGGGCCTGTCGTCTCTGACGCTGTCCCTTCTGGAGATGGGCGACGCCTATGGCTTCTTGGTTAGCCAGCTCCTTTTCATCCTGGAGCCGCTCGTTAGGTCGGGGGCACGGACGGGAATTGAAGAGACAGCGCACGTGCTGAGCAGACCAGAACTGCGGAGGCAACTGAGAGATCGGCTAACTGGAGGACAAGCTGGCAATGAATGACTTCCTAGGGCCTACGGCATGGGCCGTTCTCTCGCTGCTTCTCACCACGGTCCTCCTGGTCGGGCTCACGATCCTCCGTCGGCGACGTGAATTGGCAGCCAGCTTTCGGGAGATCCCGGCACTAAGCGAACTCCCGGAGGAGCTTGGTCGAGCAGCCGAGACCGGCAGCCCCATTCACATCGCTCTGGGAAGGGGCGGACTGGGCAGCGTGGACACAGTCACGTCGCTAGCGGGTCTGCAGGTACTCGAAGGGCTCGTCGATGCCGCGGTGTCGTATGACGTTGCGCCAGTTATCACCGTGGGGGATCCTACACTTCTTCCTCTAGCCCAAGACCTCCTGCGGCGGGCCTATGAGCGGAACGAGGCATCTGAACTCTACGATCCAGGCCGAGTCCGCTTCATTGCACCTGCGGCAACGGCGTATGCAGCGGGTGCCGTTCCCTTGGGGGCTCCGGAAGACGTGACCGCAAATGTGGCGGCCGGAACGTTTGGAGCCGAGGTCTCTTTCATCGCTGACATCAGCAGCCGGCATGGGACGGCTAAGAGAGGCGCCGTCGATACCGCCCAGGCGATCGGGGCGCTCTACCCGGCGACAAGTCGACTGGCGGCAGGAGAGGAGTTGTATGCCGCTGGAGCTGAGATCAGTAAGAGGGAGAAGTACGTAACTAGCTTGATCACAGAGGACATCCTGCGATGTCTCGTGGTGCTGGCTATTCTGGTAGCAGCGGCTCTCGCCCTCATCGGAAGCTAGCACGGGGCGTGAACGAGTCCTATTATTAGGGGGAGCAGACGAAGGCAAAGGCTATGGGACACGTCATCAAGAAATGGATACCCATCTTCATTGCCACTGGGAGTGGGCTGCTCACGCTGGCTGGGTACCTGTTTCCGGATACGACCCTGTCCGCGTACCGGGATCAGTTCATTGAGTGGGTCGTCATCGTCGCCGCCTTCGCCCTTATTCTTGGCGTGTTGAACATCCTCCGAGTTCACAGCCAGCGCATCGTCAACTCGGCTGAGGGATGGCCGTACAGCCTGATCCTGCTGGTGGCGGCCTCGATAGCTTGGATTCCACCGCTCTTCTCGGGTCCGACCGGAAGTATGACACAGGGAATACTCGATTACGTTATCTCGCCCCTGGGCGGGGCTTTGGCTGCGCTCCTCGCCGTAACGCTCACTTTGGCCGGCGTCCGACTTCTCCGACATCGACGGGATCCCTTATCTGTGCTCTTCATAGCAGTTGTGGCTCTGGCTCTTCTGGGCACGACTCCTCTTCTCGGTTTCGAGTGGTTGGGTGAAGTCCGCGCCTGGCTGATTCAGGTGCCTGGAATGGCCGGCTTTCGCGGATTGCTCCTGGGCGTAGCGCTAGGTACGGTGGTCACAGGCCTGAGGGTTATCCTAGGCCGCGATCGCCCTCACAGCGAACTCTGAACGGCGGCCTGATGATCTATTGTCCAAACTGTGGGACATCAAATCGCAAGGGCAGCCGCTTCTGCAATGAATGCGGCCAGCCACTGCCCAGCACCGGCGTGCGGTGCCCCATGTGCGGCACCGTCAACCCGGTGGGCAATGTCTACTGTCAAGCCTGTAACGCCCGGCTCACACCGGCCTCTGAACCGGAAAAAGAGGAAAACTTCGAGGAACAGAGTGAAGATAGAGCAACCCGGGCGATCAAAGGACTTTCGCTGCCAACCATTCCGCTAGACGAGACAGAACAGGAAGACGAGAAGGCCAGCGGGGAAGGAGACGAACGAGAAGCATCGCCGGCAGCCGACTGGCTGGATGAGCTTAGAGGATCTGCGGAGCAATCAACTGAGGATGCAGAGGACGACGAAGCCATGGAAGGCGTCGAAGACCTCGACGAGCAACCGGCCCCGGCAGATATCCCCGATTGGCTGAGCGATCTAGGCCCGATAGACCAGGATACTCACCTTGGCAGCGGCTCAGAGGACGCTCCGCTAGAACAGGCGCAAGAGGGAGGCGCGGCCAGTGAGGAGACGCCCCATGAGGAGCAGCCCACCGAACAGCCTCCTCCTTTCCCTCTCGATGACATCACTCCGTTGGAGCGTGAGGCCACCCCGGCCACCGAGGAAGAAACGGGCCCGGAACGCGCCGATATCCCTGAGTGGCTCCGGGACTTAGGACCGGTGGTGGAAGTGCCGTCGCCTTTCACTGATGATGAGGATCTCGGCGAAGAACTCTTCAGCGAGGAACCGGAGCCAGAGCAACCTGGGAAAGAGCGACCTGATCTCGAAGAAGAGACGCCGGAATGGCTGCGCGACGTTGGCTCATCGGGTGAGGAGAAACCTGAACTGCCGCCGTCGCGGCCCACTGCCGCGGATGAGCCACAGACTTCCGAGACGGTAGCCACACCTATCGAGATTCCTGATTGGCTGAAGGACCCAGAAGCAGGTGTGCCCCCCCGCCCGCCAAAGGAGGTTGAGCAAGAAGAGCCTCTGGCCGTTGAGGACGATGCAGAGCTAGAGGTTGACACAGAAGCTGCTCCGTCCAGTGAGGAACCCCTAGAGTCCCTGGAGATCCCGAGCTGGCTTCACGAAGCCGAGCTTGAAGAGTCCCCTCCTGAGGAACCTATGGCGCCTTTCACAAAGGCACCGCCGGAGGATGTGGAGACGCCTGATTGGCTCACCGAGCTTGCGGCGCAGCCCTCCGAGGAGGAGGGAGAAGCGGCGCCATTCCCATCCGGTCTTGAACGAGCAGATGTCCCCAGCTGGCTCCAGGAGATGAGAGCCGGGGAGGGTGAAGAAGAAGAGGCCATCGCAGAACCGACGGAGACCGAGGGGCTGCTGAAAGGGCTGCGCGGTTTGATTCCAGCGTCTTCCACCGTCACACCTCCTGCCACCTACCAGAGACCGAGCAGAGCTGAGACGACCGAGGCCAGTCTGGCTCGCGCCGAGCTTCTGCAGAGCCTACTGGCCCAACCAGCTGTCAAGCCGAAACGTGGGATCAAAGAAGCGCGGAGAGATACTGCCAGCCTACTTGAGCGGTGGCTTGTAGCCATTGTCCTGTTGTTTGCCGTGCTAGGCGTTCTGCTGGCTCCCCGCATAGTCGGGCGAAGTCCGCAGCTCACCGAACCCGCGACGAATCCGGGAGCGAGCGATCTACACCGCTTGGTGGATGATTTGCAGCCCGCCGACGATATTCTCGTCGTCTTTGACTACGGGCCGGCTGAGGCGGATGAGCTCAGCGCTGTAGCCCGCCCGGTTCTACAGCATATCCTCTCCCGCGGCGCTGTGATCTCCATCGTCAGTACGCGCCCCGACGGGACCCTGGTCGCGGCAGCCGTGATGGAACAGATTGCCTCTCCCGATCAGTACACGATAGTGGGCTACCGCCCGGGCATCGAAACCGCTGTGTCCCAGCTGTTGGCCACCAGCGATAGAACTCCCGAGCTCCTCCTACTCTTGACCAGTCGATCGATGCCGCTCCGGGCCTGGATTGAGCAAGCAAGTGCCCGTTACGGAGAGGCTCTACCTGTGGTCGCTGCTGGCAGTGCAGCTCTAGAGCCCGTCGCTGCCCCCTACCTTGACGCGGGCGCAGGACAACTACGGGCGGCTGTCTATGGGCTCCCGGGAGCTGCATCCTACCAGTCCCTCCGCGGGTATGGAGATGACGCTGCACAGCGCCTCAATGCACTCGCTGCAAGTCACATCGCTGTTGTGGCAGTCATAGTCGTCGGTGCCGTCGTCCACGCTTTCACTGGGACCGGGAAGGAGTAGAGGCTATGGTCAATCTCGTCGGTCCCGTCGTAGGTGGCGTCCTGACCATCTTCGTTTTGAGCTATCTGGTCGGTGACAACCCGCTCTACCGACTGGCGCTGCACATCTTCGTTGGCATCGTGGTTGGGTACTCGGTTGGCATCGTCGTGCGGGAGATCCTGCTGGGGATGGCCCTCCCAGAACTGCTATCCAATCCCGGCCTTGCTATCGTGCCGTTCGTGTTGGGCTTCCTGCTTCTCCTCAAGGGATTTCCCAAACTGGCGTTTGTTGGCAATTTCTCCATAGCGTATCTCATCGGTGTGGGGACCGCCGTCGCCCTAGGCGGGGCCCTTCTGGGCACGCTCGGCCCTCAAGTAGAGGCGACCGGGCAAGCACTGAGTGGGAGCTCGCGAACGGCTTTTCGTTTTGGTCTTCTGGATAGCTTGATGGTTGTGATCGGGACGGTCTGCACACTGTTGGCGTTCACGTTCACCCGTCCCGGATCCACGGCGGAAGGCTTCTCCTGGCAACGAGCGCTAGATGCAGCGGGGTGGATCGGTCGCGTGTTTCTCATCTGTGCCTTCGGCCTGGCTTTTGCCGGAGCCATCACTGCCTCTCTCTCCATATTCATCAGCCGTATCCAGTATGTCGTTGATTTGGCCTTGCGGGCGGTGGGGCTTTAGCGAGAGATACTATGACAGTGGAGCGAACCATCGGGTCGATCTTGGCGGTCGATTGCGGTACAGTGATAACCAAAGCGATGCTGCTCGATCGTATCGACGGCGAGTACCGCTTCGTGGCTTCAGGAAAAGCACCCACCACCCTGGGGCCCTCCGGTTCGAGCATTATTGACGGCGTCCTTCACGCTGTTGAGGCCATTTCCGACACCACGGGACAGCAGTATTTCGACGAATCGGGTGATCTGGTCTCTGCCCAGAATGCGAGTACCAGAACCGTCGGATCGCTGACAGACGGCGTCGGTGCACTGACGGCCACTGTGAGCTGCAGCGAGCCCCTACAGCTCGTACTGAGCGGACTCGTATCGGACCTCAGCATCTCCAGCGCCCGGCGCGCGGTCAGCAGCACCTACTCTCACATTAGAGCGGTTCTAGAGGGGGGTTCTGGAGCCAGCTTGGACGATGAGGAGCGCGTGCGCGTGATTCGTACGGCCGCTCCTGACGTCGTCTGTATCGTCGGCGGCATCAATGGCGGTGCTGAACGCCCGGTCCTCGACTCTGCTCGGGCCGCAACGCTGGCTTGCGCCATGATAGATCGCCGTGAGCGCCCCACCCTGGTCTACGCCGGCAACTCGCAGTTGCGCAAGCAGATTACTCAGATCGTCGGAGACGAGGCAGAGCTGCGAGTGGTGGACAACGTCCGGCCGACGCTGGAGACGGAGCAGCTCTGGGAAGCGGAGCAGGAATTCCAGGCTCTGTTCAAACAGCGCAAGATGCAGCAGCTCTCGGGTATGACAACCCTGACAGATTGGAGCCCGGTGCCCGTCCTCCCCACCGCCCAGGCGTTCGGGCAACTGATTCAGTATCTCTGGCACCTGGGTGATCCGGCCACGGGCGTCCTGGGTATTGACGTCGGTGGAGGCAACTCGACGGTAGCGGCCGTCTTCGACAACCAGCTTCACGTCACCATCAGTGGGGGTTTAGGCGTAGCCTTCGGTGGCGAGCGTCTCCTAGAAGAAGAGGGTTTCGAGGCCCTGGCCCGCTGGATGCCCGATTCGATGCCGTATGACGAACTCCAGGCACTCCTTATCACCAAGCGCGTGCATCCAGCCAGCATTCCAGCGCTGAACCGGGAGCTCTGGGTGGAACAGGCCGTCGCTTGCGCCTCCATTCGATCGACCCTGGAGACAGCTCGTCCCGGCTGGAAGCCCAGGGCCGCCCAGCCCTACCCGGATCTCACCCCCCTTTGCGATACCATTCTCGTCAGTGGATCTGCCCTCTCTCAGGCCCCTCAGCCCGGCCAGGTGGCCCTAGTCGTGCTCAACGCCGTGGAACCGATCGGTGTGAGCACGCTGGTGCTGGATACGTACGGTCTCGCGCCAGCACTGGGGAATGTTGCCGCTCTGAAGCCGCTGGCAGCGGTGGAGGCGTTGGACGCCGGAGGATTCACAAACCTAGCTACCATAGTCGCACCAGTCGGAGGAAAGGCTAAGCCTGGGGATACAGTCCTTCAGGTAAGCGTCTCCTATGCCGATGGCAGCGAGCTTGAGGTCGAGGTCGGTTACGGAAGCTTGGAGGTCTTGCCTCTCCCCCTCGGGCAGGAAGCAGTCCTAGAGCTGCATCCCCGACGGGGCTTCGACGTGGGTCTCGGAGGACGGGGCACGGCCGGAAAGCGGCGAGTGAGTGGAGGACTGGCTGGCCTGATTATCGACGCCCGGGGACGCCCCCTACCCGCCTCATACGAACCTGAGAAACAGGCCGAGCGGATGCAGCAGTGGTTGTACGATGTCGGTGGATACGGATAAGTAAGCCGGTCTATCGACCGGCTGTCGGCGGATAGTTACTGAATCCATGTACTACACGTCCGAAACGACGATATCACGCTCGACTACGATCTGTCGCGAGCGGACTCTCCCGAGACCGGGCGAAGTCCTGGTCGATCCTGGAGATCACGTAGAGTCAACCCAGATAGTCGGCCGTGCGAAGGTGTCAGGTGACTTCCGCATCGTCCCTGTTGCTCGTCTCTTAGGCGTTTCCACAGCGAAGACTGAGGAGTACTTAAAGGTTGAGCTCGGGAGCACCGTACACCGCGGTGACGTGATCGCCAAGCGCGGTGCTTTTCTCGGCACCTCCGTGGAATCACCTATCGATGGTGTTATCACTGCTGCGGGTGGGGGTCGCGTGTTGATTGAAGCCCAACCAGCGCCTTTTGAGCTGCACGCTCATATCTCGGGTGCAGTCGTCAGTGTGGAGGCGAGTCAGACTATCTCTATTGAGACACCAGGCGCTCTAGTTCAAGGGGTCTGGGGTGCGGGTCAAGAAAGCGTTGGCGTATTGAAGGGCATGACTGAGACCCCTAGCGAATCGCTGCGAGCTGGCGCCATCGATTCATCCTGCCACGGCAGCATTCTCGTCGCCGGCTTGACCGTGGATCAAGAAGCGCTCACACGCGCGGAGGATGTCGAAGCGCGAGGGATCGTCACCGGCGGCCTTTCGTCCGAGCTTCTCCCGGCTGTGGAATCATTGCCTTTCCCCGTCATTCTTACCGCAGGTTTTGGGCATGTGCCTATGACAGACATAGTCTTCGATCTGCTTCGGGAGAACGAGGGAAGGGAAGCGTCGATCAGCGGCCAAGCCCAGACTCGATGGGACAGGGAGCGGCCGGAGATCATCATACCGCAACCGAATACGAAACCATCAGCAGATCACTGGGAAGACCGAGGATCGCTCACGCCGGGAGCAAGAGTCCGCGTTGTGCGAGCGCCCCATATGGGGTCGTTGGGGACCGTCCTAGACATTCCCCGGCACGCACGTCGCATAGCAACGGGGGCTCGCGTTCGCTGTGCAGAGGTAGATATGGGCAAAGGCGAACCTGTCTTCATCCCTGTGTTTAACCTGGTCCGTTTACGCTAGCACGTTGGAAAGCCACTACGCTACAATCAGAGGAATGCTATTACAGGAGGAGAGACATGGATAATCAGGATGAGACCACCCAGGAAGAAGGAACTAATCGCAGTTTCATCATCCTCGCCGCGGTGCTGGGGGCACTGCTCGTACTGGGCATTGGTGCCTTTGTGGCGTGGGGGCTACTCATCGCGCCAAGGATGAGAGCAAATATCGAATCGCGCAACGAGGCTATCCAGGCCACCAATACAGCCATTGCAATTGCAGCGGCAGCGACACAGACAGCGGCCGTGACCCCGACGCCCACCGACACCCCGGTCCCGACCGACACACCGGTTCCGACAGATACGCCGACTCCGCGACCAGCGACATCCACTCCGGAGCAGGAGACACCGGAGCCGACGGCCACCCTGGGCCTCGGCACGCCGCTGGCCACTGTCGCAGGAGGGGGGAATGGCGGGATGCCGGATACCGGCGTCGGGGTGCTGGGAGGGGCGGCTTTGGCCGGCGGCCTGGCCTTCCTGCTGCTCCTGGTACGGCGCCTGCGAAAAACAACCTAGCTCGCCTCGGTTCGACAATTGAGAACAGAGTGGCACTGCGAGCCTGAAGGCTCGCATCAGGAGTGCTACGGCATTGGAGAGCAGCCAAGTGATGAGGAGGGAGTAATGACGACTCACCAGACAAAGGAAGAGCTCTTAAGCAGTATGGAGGAAATCGTCCAGGTCGAAGAGGGCACCGTCGTCGTCAAGGATGAGGCGCAGCTGGAGGGCCCGCCTATGGACGAGCTGATCTACAACGCGGTCTTTGCCGATGACGAGGTGAAGGCTGCGGCTCGTTGGCTGATTTGGGAGATAGGCCAGGAAGTGGGAGTCCAACCGGCGAGCATCAACGAGCTCTACCGCGCTCGGGGTCGCGGCGAGACGGAGGGGGGATGGACAGTCCCGGCGATGAACCTGCGCGGCATGGCGTACGACATGGCCCGCGCCGTCTTCCAGGCCGCTGTGCCAAGAAACGTCGGAGCCAAGATCTTCGAGATTGCCCGTTCAGAGATGGGATATACCGGCCAACCGCCGGCCGAGTACGCTAGCGTGATAATCGCGGCGGCAATTCGTGAAGGCTATCGCGGCCCGATCTTCATCCAGGGTGATCACTTCCAAGTTAACCCGGGCAAGTACACTGAAAACATCGACACCGAGTTGAACGCGCTGGAGGAGCTGATCAAGGACAGCATCCAGGCCGGGTTTTACAACATCGACATCGACAGCTCCACCCTGGTGGATCTGAGCCAAGAGACAATTCCTGAACAACAGCGAAACAACTTCGAGTTGTCCGCCCGGTTCACCAAGGTGATTCGCGAGTCAGAGCCGGAAGGGGTGACGATCTCGGTCGGGGGGGAGATCGGCGAGGTAGGGGGGAAGAACAGCACCCCGGAGGAACTGCGCGCGTATATGGACGGGTATTACGACGAGTTGTCCGAGGGAACGGAAGGCTTGAGCAAGATCAGCATTCAAACCGGTACATCCCACGGCGGCGTCGTGCTGCCCGACGGATCACTGGCCCAAGTGCAGATCGATTTCGACGTGATGCGGCGGCTTTCTGACATCGCTCGGGACGAGTACGATATGGGCGGGGCGGTCCAACACGGAGCCAGCACACTGCCGGAGGAAGCATTCCACAAGTTCCCCGAAAAAGGCTGTCTGGAGATACACCTGGCAACCGGCTTCCAGAATATCATCTACGAGCATCCAGCTTTCCCGGACGATCTACGAGAGGAAATCTACGACTACCTTCGGGAGGAGCATCAGCACCGCTGGAAGGACGATCAGACGGAGGACCAGTTCCTCTACGATAACCGGAAGCGCGCCTGGGGAACCTTCAAGCAGCAGGCCTGGGACATCCCGGCGGACGCGCGAGAGGAGATCCGGGAGGCGCTGCGGGAGAAATTCGCTTTCCTCTTCGAACAGCTGAACGCAGTCGACACCCGGGACCTCGTTGAGGAGCACATCGACACGCCAGTGTTCCACAGAGATGCCAGCGCCTTCGCGGTGAAGGGTGAGACAGCTTCGGACGCAGAGCTAGCGGACTGAGGAAGTAGGACCCCCCGAGCCCGAATAGAGCGAGAAAGGGCCGGCTTTCCCAAGCCGGCCCTTTCTCGTACCTGGGAACCGATCAGCTCTACTCGAGCCTCAGCTCGATGCGCGTCGCGTTGTAGAAGTAGGTCAGGGATTCAGACATACCGAACACGATGCGACGGTCAACTTGCTCACGCACGGGTGCCAGATGCCAACCGCTCCCCTCTGTCGGACAGACGACGATCAGCTTTCCACCTCGCAGGGCCCACCACCCATCGTGGCGACGTCGGAAGATCTCGCCCAGGAGACTCGCCCAAAGAAGACGCACCGAGACCGGTGGATCGGGCACCTCCTCCAGATAATCCTCGATCCACTCGTCCAGCAGCTGCACGATGCGGGCGTCAAAGGCCACATCTCGACCCGAGAATTGGCTCAGGTTATCTCTGGCCCGTTCCGCCAGCGCGGCTAAGTCGCGCACCTCCCGCTGTGACAGCAATCTGAGCGACTCTCTTCCGTCCATCGGCATCTCTCCGAGAGATATCGAAATGGGAAGCTGGGCAGGGCATGACCGCTTCCCCTGAAACATGTCAGTCGCCTAGGTGATCTCGGGGCCGGCCGTCCAGTCGTAGCCAATCTCCGGGTCATCGTGAGGAATCCGCCCTTCATCGGTACCATCGTACTCGTGTGAAACAACGTAGAAGACATGAGCCGGGCCTTGCAGGACCCGGTAGCCGTGAGCTACGCCAGGGGGAATCTTGAGCACTTGCGGGTTCTGCCCTTCGCCCAGAAGGAACTCCTGCAACTCCCCATACGTGGGCGAATCGGGCCGAGTGTCGTAGAGTGCAGCCCTTACTGTGCCCACAGCAACGTACCACCAGTCAATCTGCTTCTGGTGGACGTGCCAAGCCTTGGCGACGCCCTGATAGGACATCGTGTGACTCCACTGTCCAAAGCCCTCGGGAAAGATGGGATCGCTGACGCGAATCACCTCACGGAAAAACCCTCGCTCGTCCCTGTGCGTCACGAGATCCTTCGTCTCGACACCATGAATCATCGAACGCTCCTCCTAGAAACTGACTATGCGCAGCGGAGACGGCATAAAAGTGAGGATGAAGATCACCAACATCACGATGCCGACTGCAACTCGCCCACGGTTCACGGGCGTCACATCGTTGAGAGGTGGCGGATGCTTGCGGTTGAGAAGCAGGTTGAGGAAGCCCCAAAGGGCCCACAACGCGCCAGCCTGATTCCCACGCAGAAGAAGGAAGCCACCCCATGCGGACATCGCAGCAATAAGCACGTATCCCACGGGCCACGCTGTGCGTCCCAAAACGGAGTAGCTGACATGTCCGCCGTCGAGTTGGCCAACGGGTATCAGATTGATCATTGTGACCAGTAACCCCGCCCAAGCAGCGAAGGCCACAGGATGAACCCAGACGTCCATCCCGTTACTGGGCAGGATCTCGCCGAACACCAGGTACTTCGCGGCAAGGTAGAGCAGCGAGTTACCCTCTTGATAAGCCTGCTCGATGCCGGCAGGAGGAGCCTGCACCGCCGAGAGCGAAAGTCCCAGAATCAGCAGAGGGATAGCAACCACCAGCCCCCCCAGCGGACCTGCCACTCCGATATCGAAGAGAGCCTTTCGGTCTCGCATAGGCGCCTTCTGGGTGATCACGGCGCCCATCGTCCCGAGCAGGTTCGGCATAGGGATGAAGTAAGGCAGGCTGACCGGGGACTCATACCGACGTGCCACGAAGTAATGGCTGAACTCGTGTGCCAGGAGAATGCCCATCAGCGCCGCTGCGAAAGGAATGCCCCAATGCAGGTGCCTGAGGATGCTTGTGAAAGAGACGGGGACATCCACCCCACGAATATCTCGCGCGAAGAGAAGCGCATTGCTCGCACCGATGAACAGCACGGTAACCAGCGTTGCTAAGAAGAGTGCTACGTTAACCCAAGGATTCGAGGGTTCGCTCTCTTGAATGCCTTTGACGGCAAGAACCTTGTGCTTCTCGTCCTGCCAGTGGCGCAGCATCGCCGTGTAACCCTGTTCTCTGAAGCCGGCCGATATGCGCTCAAAAGCAGTGCCCGTGTCGCCCCTAACGCGCCCCCGGTAAGCGATCACCTCCTCCGGAGGCTTCATCACCTCATACTCTTCAATCACCATGAGGTCGGAAAGCTGGCGTCGAAACCGCTCCACCGACGATTCTTCTGGATACGTCGTTGATGCCATGTAGGCCTCCAAGTCTTTTCTCCTAGTCCGCGCTGAACTGGTCGTTAGATCACCAGCGATGTCCAGCCCTGCGTCTGGACCAACGACCAGAGGTCCGACAAGGACCCGTGCCCGGCAAGCTGGGGAACCGACGCAGGAATACCCTCGTGTTCCGTCGTCCAGTAGATGTGAAGCCCGACGACCGATGCGGGAACGACATCCATATCCCAGTCGTCGCCCACCATCAAAGCGTCCTCCGCCCCCACATTCACCCGGTCTAGTATCTCGCGATAGTAGAGAGGGGAGGATTTCGTGGCGTGCATATCCTCGTAAGTGGTAACCAACGCGTAGTCAAACTCATCGACAGGGACGCCCGCCCAGGCCAATCGCTGCTCCACAGCGATCCGGGGAAACATAGGATTGGTAGCGACGACGACCTTAAGACCCTGCTCTAGAGCTGATGAAACCAGAGCGCGGGCCTCGGGGCGCTGCTGCGTCAGTTCCTCCAGCTTTGGAAACTCCTCGGCGTAGAATTGCTGGAACGCGAGCTCCAGTGTCGATCGATTGCGCTCCATAGCCGGGTAGAAAGCGGAGGCGAAGGCCTCCTCATTCGTGATCGTTTCATCATCATTGGCGTTCATGGCCGCAGTGGCCCGCATCAACTCACTGATCAGGTGTCTCGGCGGCACCAGGTGAGCCAAGTGGCGCGTCAGTTCCTCGAAGTAAGCCGGAAGGAACCGATCCATCGAATTCCCCAGGAGGGTATCGTCCAGGTCGAAGAGCACGGCCCTAAGCATCGTCTCCCCGCGTCTGTGCCGCCTCAAAAAGCCTCGTTGCATCCGGATGACAGTGCCCGCATCCCACAAAGGGATCCTCCACCTCCACCTGGTGTTCAGTGCACACGGCGTAGACCTCGACGCGGTGAACCAGTCCGAACCAGCGGCGCACCACCTTCGCCTCCAACACCATGTTCGGGCAGGCGTTGGCCCGCAGAATCTCCGGCACGGGACAGCGAGCGCAGAGCTTCGGCTCCCAGGGCTCAGACTGTCGATTCCGTTTGATTAACCGGCACTCCTGTTTAGAGCGTCCCCGATAGAAGTCCTCGTAGTAGTAAGGACATTCAGTACCAGCAGGCGTACGCATACGCTACCTCAATCCTGTGACCCGGGTCGATCCAGTCATTGGCTTTCTCCGAACTCCCGTCGCGAGTCTCTGCTCTCACGAGACAGTCTAGTTCTCATCGATATCTACCTCCGTCATCTCGACCAGGGTGTTCAAATCTCGCTCCAGCGCTTCCAACTCTTCTCCGTAGCAGGCCCAATCCCCTCTCGCCAGACAAGCCTGAGCAGCCTCGTAATGAGCTTGCGCTGAGCGGACCACTTCTTCTGCACCGGTCGGCAGCGGTTCGGAGGGCTCCTGGCCGGCAGTTGGCGCCTGGCTCGGCTGCTCAACTACAGGTGTCTCCCCCAGGACCTGGGCCAGTCCCGCCGACAGACTGTTCGCCATCGCCACCCGATTCTTGTACGAAACGACCACCCGCTTGAGCTCCGGCAGACGACTTGCCTCTGCCTGGAGGTAGATCGGCTCGATGTACAGGAGCGAGCCATCGATGGGCGTCACAATCAGGTTGCCGCGATTAACCGACGAGCCGCGCTGATTCCAGAGCGTCAGCTGCTCAGAGATGGCCGGATCCTGGTCAATGCGGGATTCCACCTGCATCGGGCCATAGACCAGAGATTCCTTAGAGAATTTGTAAACCCCCAACTCCCCATAATCGGAGCCGTCGGAATCTGCGTAGAGCCAGGCAACCATATTCTGTTTGCCAGTGGGCACATAAGGGCGAATCATCATGAACTCAGCTTTCTCCGAATCAGGCAGCTGCACAGTGACGTAGTACGGAGACATCTCCGTGTTTTCCGACTCCCGAACCTCCATGGGAGCCTGCCACAGATCCTCCTGGTTGTAGAAGACCCGCGGGTCCTGCATGTGATACGCTCCGTACAGATCCGCTTGAATGCGGAAAAGCTGTTCCGGATACCGCCAGTGTTCACGGAGAGCCGGGTCCATCTCCTCGACCGACGTGAAAAGATCGGGGAAGATGGACTGGTACGTCTGGATGACGGGGTCCTCGGGATCCACGACGTAGAAGGTCATCTCACCGGTGTAGGCGTCAACGGCGACCTTCACGCTGTTTCGGATGTAGTTGAGTCCTCCCCAAGGTCTAGAATAGGGGAAGCGGCCGGTCCAGCTATAGGCATCGTAGAGCCATACGATGCGCCCGTCGACGACGACGGGATAAGGGTCTGCATCGTACCAGAGCATAGGAGCCACCATCTCGACGCGGTCAGAGAGCACTCGGTGAAAGAGAATACGACTCTCAGGACTGATCGCGTTGGACAACAGGATTGGGGTGCTGTTGAAGCGAAGGGCAAAAGCAATGCGACGCACCAAGCCACCTATCGGCACACCCGCGCTGCCCTGGTACCGCGTATAAACGTTCTGATCTCCGCTAGGATAGTCGAATTCTTCCTCGGTCGTGTTGACGATGACGTAGTTTGACGTCTCCTCGCCGAAGTAGATTTCCGGCCGGGTGATCTCCAACTCTGGGCTGGCGGTGTCTGGCGGGATGTTCCGCACCAGAAGACGCGGTAGGCCCTCCTCGCTGACCTCGCCCACCGGGCTCAGACAGAGACCATAGCCATGGGTGTAGATCAAGTGCTGGTTGATCCAAGTTCGCGCATCCTCACGCATCTGCTCCGTGTCCAGCTCGCGCACGGCCAGATTGACCTGCCGTAGGCGGCCATCAAGCGTGTACCGGTCGATGTCAACGTCGGAAAATGTGTAATAAGTCCGGATCTCCTGAATCTGCTCATACGTTGCACGGAGCGGTTTCCAATCCCACAGCCGCACATTATCCAGCGTCTCGGCGTTGTCCTCCAGATCCTGGGACGTCAAGTCTTCAGAGAGCTGATAGTCGAATTCCTCGACGTCATCCAGTCCGTAGGCATAGCGTGTGAAACGAATGTTGTGGTTAATGAACTCTCGTTCCACCGCCAACTCGTTAGGTTCGACCGTGAACCGTTGCACTGCCGCCGGGTAGAACTGGCCCATTAGACTCAACGCCACCCAGGCGCCTCCTACGTAGAGAAGCAGCTTCCATCGGCGCAATGAGATATTAATCAGCAGCACCAGGGCCCCGATGACGACTACGCCCATCAACGCATAGAGCAGCGGCAGGCGGGCATTGACGTCTGTATAGCCGGCCCCGTACACGACGCCAGCCGACGACTGGAGCAGTGCCCACCGCTGCAGTTGGTAGTCCACCGCCTTGCTGATGAGGAACAGTGCGCCGAGCACCGACAGATGGCCAATCGCCTCAGCCTCCCGGACACGCCCCGCGAAAACGTACAGGAGAGCATTGCCGATCCCAGTCAGTACGACGAGACCCGTAACCCAGCCGACAAGGAAACGGTAGAAGGGCAGCTTGAAGACGTAGAAGCCGACGTCAAGGTTGAAGATCGGATCGCTCAGGCCGAAGGGCTGGCCGTGCAGGAACCTCAAGGCCGTCATCCATTTGTCGGCCGCTGTCGAGGCCAGGGTCAGGGCCACCAGGGCAGCGATGACACCCAAGACGATCGTGAGAAGCCGCGCACCGATAGTGATCGAGGGGCGTCCCTTTCCTCGGATCTCAAACTGAAATCTTCCCAGAAGCCGCCTCGGGAGGAGGAACCAGTTGACGGCCGTGAACCCGACGACGAGCAGAGCGGCCGCAGCCCCCAGCACTACTCGAGCCAAGATCCGCGTTTCCAGCACGCCCAACTGGTTCACACTGCTGAACCAGAGCCAATCCGTGAAGAAGGTAATCGTATTGCCCGATAGAACGGGCAGGAGCACAATCGCCGCGAAAGCGACGAGGAAGCCAATCAGAACACGTCGAGCTGTTCGATTCATAAACCTCTCTAATCTACCACCGATGACCGAAAACCTAGACGCGGGTCACGTATTCACCGTTCCGCGTGTCGACGCGGATCACATCTCCCACCTCAACGAACAAGGGAACCTCTACCTCGAGACCAGTCTCCGTTGTCACGGTCTTCAACGTGCCCGTCGCTCGGTCGCCCGCTACCGCCACCTCCGACGCGACCACCTCTAGGTCAACCTTCGTCGGCAGATCCACGTCGATAACCCTACCCCGATAGACGGAGACGACGATTTCCATGTTCTCGATCAGGTACTTGACGTCCTCCTCCAGCACGGAAGCAGGTGCTGCCAGCTGCTCGTACGTCTCGGTGTCCATAAAATGGTATAGGTCACCATCAGTATAGAGATACTGGACGCCTCGCCGCTCGACGTACACGTCTTCGACCTTGTCACCCGAGGTAAACGTGTGCTTAATAGTCGCACCGGTGTTGATGTTGCGCAGCCTGGTGCGGATGTAGGCCTTACCGCGCCCTGGTTTATGATGCTCGTACTCCAAAACGCGATAGAGCTCGCCATCCATCGTGAACGTAACACCCTTGCGCAATTCGTTGACGTCGATCATCGCTTCCTCCCCGAAATACCCTCTGTTCTCTTGAAGTAGATACTCCACGCGGAGCCTTCAATACGAGAAGTTCTGTTAGTGCAGACGTGCCCCACTCGCCGTCGGTTCTCGAGCAGCGTTTCCGGGATGATTATACCCTCCCTGCCCCTATCGTCAATTCTACGATTCCGGATGGTCCCAAGAAAGAGTCCGGTGGGCAGACGCTCAAGCACCCGATAATGGTCTATCCGGGCATGCACGGGCTTTCGCAGTGGGGCGACTTGCTTGGGCTCAGCAGGCAAAGTATACTTGGTACGGCAGATGGCGCGGGACGGGGCTGCTGTCACCGGATGCTGGTTCGACAGCCTTCCCTCCCACGCGAGAACAGAAGGGAGTGCGTGGATGGTTATCACAGAGGTTGATGATCTGCTAGCCTATCACGACACAATGCGCCTCACTGAACATGCCCTTTTTGAGGCCCATAAGGAGAGTCTGCGAGCAAAGGATGTCTTCCACGCCATTTTCAACGGCGAGATCCTCGAGCACTACCCTCGTCGCCATCGCGTTCTCATCGTCGGACCCAGCGTCGGTTTTGATCTTAAGATTCACGTCGTCTGCGAGTATGCAGATCGAGATGAGATCGTCGCTATCACCGTCTACATCCCTGACCGCCCCCAGTGGGTGAGCGACTGGGCACGCGCGTGATGTCCCCACCCTCTTTCCAGGTGCAGGGCAGCTTGCCCCATCGGGAAGCTGGTAAAAGCCCAAGAGTCCGACTATAATAGCCAGCGATCCATATCATCAGAACAAGACGCGTGCTCTCTGGCCTGATGGAGCAGGCGCTCGGTTTTCATACGTTTGTTCTCGGATACATTTGGAAGGAGACACCTATGCCCAGCTATCAGCGACCGCCCGGAACCCTCGATATCTTGCCCGAGGAGCAGTCCTATTGGATTCGCGTGCGCAGGCACGCCAAGCATCTCGCACGGTTAGCTGGGCTTGAGCGTATCGACACACCTATCTTCGAGGCCACGGAGGTGTTTGCTCGAGGAATTGGCGAGGGCACGGACGTCGTGGATAAGGAGATGTACACCTTCGAGGATAAGGGCGGACGGAGTCTCACGCTCCGCCCCGAGTTCACAGCCGCCGTGGTGCGCGCCTACATCGAGAACGGCCTCCACGTGGAGGTGAAACCGCAGAAGCTTTACTCTATCGGACCGACGTTCCGCTACGATCGCCCTCAAGCGGGGCGTTACCGTCAGTTCACGCAATTCAACGCCGAGATTCTCGGCGAAGAAGATCCGATTGCTGACCTGGAGATCATGACGCTGGTATGGGACCTGTACGCAGGTCTTGGCTTTCCAAATCTGGAGTTTCAGCTCAACTCCACGGGCTGTCCTCGCTGCCGACCCGACTATGTAGAGGCTCTAAAGAGCCACTACGAGGCATACGAAGACACGGTCTGCGAGGATTGCCGACGCCGGTTGGACCGGAGCCCTTTGCGCGTGCTCGACTGCAAGAACGAAGCGTGTCAACCAATCATAGAGGAAGCTCCGCGCATCGTCGACTACCTATGCGACGAATGCGAAGAGCACTTCGCCAGCTTGCGCGACTACCTAGACCTCCTCGGTCGGCGCTATACGCTCAATCACCGCCTAGTACGCGGCCTTGACTACTATACGAAGACCGTCTTCGAGGTCTGGGCGTCTGGGATTGGCGCGCAGAGCGCCCTGTGCGGCGGAGGACGATACGACGGGCTGGCAGAACTCCTCGGTGGACCGGAGACGCCCGGAGTCGGCGTTGGTGTTGGGCTGGAACGCATTATCATCATGATGAAGGAGCTCGAGATCGAGCCTCCCGCCGTGCCGACGCCAGAGATCTTCCTCGCTTACTTGGGCGAGAAGCCTCGGAAGGAGTCCCTGAAGCTGATGGACGAGTTGCGCCGTGCGGGGGTCGGGGTCTACGTGGCCATGGGAAGAGATCGAGGACTGAGGAGCCAGCTCCGCGAGGCGGACAAGCGTGCGGTGCGCTACACGGTCATTCTGGGAGGGAACGAACTGGAGAGTGGAAAGGCAACTGTACGAGATATGAAGTCCGGCGACCAGATAGACGTCGGCCTCAATCTACTGGTCAGGTGGTTGAAGGAAAGGGTCTGATTTGGTCTACAGCTACCAGCTCACCATACCGTTGGACGAGGTCTTCCACCAGGATAACGATACCGTCTGTCCCGCACTCTGCTCTATCCACCCACGGATTGCCATCTCTGCATGAGTCCCGCAGGACTGAGCGTAGGCAGTCTCTGAGGCCACATCCAGCAAGAAAGCCCGGCTCGCACCGGGCTTCTTGTTAGCCTTCGACCTCGACTCAACCGGCAGCGATCGAGTCTCGCTCTCAATTAGAACTGACGCCAAAGATCCTCAACGTCAAGATCCGACGCCATCTCAATCTGCATCTCCAACAGTTCTTGATAGCTCCTCCGCATCTCTTCCGTCATCGTGCTTGCCTCGTCCGGGTAACGCGCGGCAAACGCAGCCACCACGGCGACGATCATAGCGGTGAGACCGGTAAAGGAAGGGACGTCTGTCTGCGTGGGCCCAGGGCAGACAACCGCGGTCTCGGCCTCCAGCGCAGCCGCTGCGACGGAGCTGGCTGAGAAGACGAATGTCCTCGCTCCTCGCTCGCGAGCAAATCGGATCACGGTGGCTGTGTCTAGATCCATCCCAGAGAGGGAGAACCCTATCAGGAGATCACTTTCTCCGATTTCCTTCAGGTTGGCAGCGGCCTCAAGGGGGTCCGTCCCAATGCTCACGGCAGGCAGACCGATCTCGCGCAGGCCGCTGGCGCACAAACCAGCCAGATGAACAGAAAGATTCTGCCCCACAACCCAGATCCGATCAGCGTCCAGGAGACTCGGCAACAACGAGTTGATCTGTTCCGACAGTCTATCCTGAGCAAGCTCTAGATTATGCTTCTCGTTGTCAAGAAGGCTGCGGAAGAGCTGAAGGTCCTCTGCAGCGTCCAGATCGGCTGTGTACGACGCCTTCAGCTCCGATCGAACGACACCTTGTATCTCCTTGCTCAGCTCCCGAAATCCCGTGTAGCCAAGCTCCTGAGCGAAACGGACAACGGTAGCAGCGTCCACACCCAACCGATCGGCCAACTCCGTGGCGGTCATGAAGGCAGCATCGAGCTGGTTCTGTAACATAAAGTCAGCCAACTTGCGGAAACTGGGCGTTAAATCGTCGTATTTCTCTTGTATCTTCTCGCGAAACATCGTCAAATCTCCTTCTCAACTGTAGGCATAGGGATAACACATAAGCAGCTCTCCCTTCAAGCCACAAACGTCTAGATGAATCGCCTGATGTGCGGGACGTTTTTTCGAAGGACGAAATCAGCTTTGAGCCCGACTGAAGGGTGAACCGGCTTGACTGCCCCTTGCAGATTGCGTCTATGGTACCATGAGTAGGGTTAAATTGCAAACGCAAGCCATCCCCTTTTCTGCAAAGTAGTAGTCAAGAGAGGACTGTCGTGAATTCCCTTCCTTGGCGGCCGATGCTCAACGGTGGAGCAGGCGCCTCTGGGCATCCTGACACGCTTGGGTTGGGCGGCGCCTGAGCTTCGCAATTGGGCGTTTGACACAACCCTTTCGCGTGCTATAATGGCTTCGCTTTGGCGAATACAGCTGACGGTGAGACTCTAGCGAACCGCTGGTTTCGCTACGGCAAGCTGTGGGTTCCCGTTCTGGGACTGACAGCGCTGGCGGGCGCACTGCGGTTGATTGGCCTGGGAGACGTACCTCCCGGACTCTATCACGACGAAGCCTACAACGGTCTGGATGCTCTCAGTGTCCTTGAAGGCAGTTTTCAGATCTACTTCAGGGCGAACCATGGCCGAGAACCCCTCTTCCTGTATCTCATCGCGCTCACTGTCGGCATTCTAGGACGCACACCCGCTGCAGTGCGTCTCGCAGCCGCCATCTGCGGCACGCTGACAGTTCCGCTCACATACCTTATGGTCCGGACCTGGTTCAACCACCGCACAGCCCTCTTGAGTGCGTTTATCATCTCTATCACGCTGTGGCATATCCACCTCAGCCGGGTTGCCTTCCGTGCCGTCATGCTGCCATTGGCGATTGCAGCTTCCCTCTGGTGGGCCGGACGTGCGTTCAACACTGGCCGGAAGCGCGCTTGGCTGCTGACGGGCATCCTGTACGGCGTCACATACTACACGTACTTAGCGGTCCGCTTCACACCGATCGCTTTGCTCGGCTTCGTCATCTATCTGTTGATCGCTGGCCACGGAGATCGCTTATGGCCCGGCTCCATTTACTTCGCTGTCGGAACGCTCATTCCCCTGGTCCCCCTGGGCACGTATACGATGTTCCATTGGGACGTCGTGATGGGGCGCACGGGTCAGGTTTCGCTTCTCAACCACGCCGTCAATCAAGGCGACCTTTGGGGCACCCTGGGACGACATCTGATCCGCACGCTGGGGATGTTCTTCGTTGAGGGCGACTCCATCCCGCGGCACAACGTGCCTGGCCGCCCGGTCTTTCTGCCGTTCCTGGGAGCAGCAATGGTCGTCGGGTCGGCCCGAGCCGCGGTGGAGGCCAAGCGGCGAAACGCGGGCGCGGCCCTGGCCCTGATCTGGGTAGGAGCGATGCTCGTACCAACCGTGGCTGCCGCTGACGCACCTCACTTCCTACGAGCAGTCGGTGTGCTGCCCCTTCTGGCAGTCCTCCCCGCCCTGGGGCTAGATGCCGTCTGGAAGGCAGCGAACCGACGGGGCCTGCGGATGTGGGGCCCTCTCCTCATCTGCTTCTTGTTAGCCGCCAGCCTCGGCATCACGGTGCGGGACTACTTCTTCGACTATGCCTCTAGCTCCGAAGCCGCCTATGCCTTTGAGTCCGCGGCCACTGAGCTGGCGGGCCGGATCAACCGCTTCACCGGCATCGGCTGGGATGGGCAGAGTGCTGTTGCCTCCGACCGCCACCTCAGTGGGGAGCGGCGTGCCTACGTAGATATGCGCCTCTGGCGATCCTGGAAAGCTCTCTCGTTTCTAGTGCCGGAGCAACAAGCTGTAATCCAGTTCGAGCCGAACAAGCTGCCGGTCATACCCCCTGTCGATAGGACGATGCTCCTGCTCTGGCCCTATGACGACTTGGGCAATTACCTGGCGGCTCTTCCCAGCCCAGTACGCATCGTGCCGGAGGCAGGACCACTGACGCGAGGCGATCTGGAGGAGAAGAGCTATCCGGCCTACGCCTCGTACGTCGTCGAGCCGATGAGAGACGCCCCCTCTCCGGCGCTTGCTCACTTTGGCGAGGCTATCGCACTCGCCGACTTCGCCGTCGACAAAGAAGGTGAGACATGGGACGTGCGTCTGATGTGGCGCGCGCAGAAGCAGCCGGAAGCCGACTACACAGCCTTCGTTTTCCTCTGCAACGACCGATGTGCAGCGGGCGACGTGATAGCGCAGGACGATGCTCCACCCGGCGGGCTCTACTATCCGACACGCTTGTGGCGGCCCGGCGATGTCGTTATCGACGTCCACTCACTGGAACCACCGCATGGCGAGGGAATCCAATCGAGAATCGCGGTTGGACTATACGAGTGGCCCACGATGGAGCGTCTCCCTGTCACCAAGGCCTCGGCGCCCTCCCATGACGACATGTTCTTCCTGCCAACGAGCCAGTAACCATACCATGCGGGCTGATCGCATTCTCTGCATAGCGCTCTTCCTCGTGCTCTCGTCGGTCTACTTTGCCACGGTGTCGGGGATCACCTGTAGCAACGATGGAAGCCACTATGCCCTCACACGCGCCATAGCGGAGGAAAGGCGATTCACTATCGAGAGCTATGATGAGTATGCGGAAGGGAACGATATTGCCATCCGAAACGGCGAACTCTTCAGTGATCGCCCCCCGGGCACGGCTCTGTTCGCCAGCGCGCTCTACCAGGTTGGCAGCTGGCTGCCCGCCCCCCTACGTGAGCTGGAGTCACGTTACGACGCCGAAAACCCGCGTCTGCTCTACGCAATGCTCGTGCCCGTTTGGACCGGTGCCGGAACCGTTCTCCTCCTCTATCTGCTGCTCCGCGAGCTGAACGTCTCTATCTTCAGCAGTCTTACGACCAGCGTGATCTTCGGGCTGGGTACGATCCATTGGAAATACAGCAGCGTTCTGTTCTCCCACGCTCCCTCGGCGTTTCTGGTGATGCTGTCAATCTATCTAGCTGTTCGGATGGCTCGCACGTCTGTGCCTCACTGGACGCTGCCCGCGGCATTGGGCATCATCGGCGGCTTCGCCGTCCTGGTTGAGTACTCGAATGCCCTCCTGGTCGTCTCCGTCGGGCTCTACCTGCTGCTCATCGTTGTCCGCAGGCCTTCCGGGAGCCGACCAGCTCACCTGCTTCTCTTCATCGCCGGAGGGCTCTTGCCAGCCGGCTTTCTCGCCTTTTACAATCAGGTCAATTTTGGTTCGCCCTTCGCGTTGTCCTACGACTACGCCGTCAACTACCCGTGGGCCGGTCAGTTCCTGGACACCTTCAGCTTCCCTTTGGGCCAGGGGCTGCGAGCGATGCTCATCTGGGGAGAAGGCGGTGGATGGTGTGATCCGACCTGTTACAACCAGGGTCTCTTCCTCCTCTCCCCAGTTCTCCTTCTGTCTATCTTCGGGATACCGTCCTACGTCCGCCGAGCAAGGCGGGAATCGGTTTTGACCCTGGGGCTATTCTTGATCTACCTGACGCTCTTCGCAAAACATCGCACGTTCCACGGCTTCACCGCCGACGGACGGTATCTGGCACCCTTCCTGGCCCTGTGGTGCATTCCGCTTGCCTTCTTTGTGGACAGGATAGCTGAATGGTCTGATCAGCCGGCTTATCAGGCCCTCGTCTATCTGATTCTGTACGGAACGTTCTTTGTCTCTGTTCGAACCATCTTCCTGCACATCGGATTCTCGTATCATTACGAGCTGAACCTGGGTGAGATTAACGGGATGATCGCCCGACCAGAGAACTGGTTCTATCTACTCGATCACGTCTTTCGAAACCCTGAGAATCTGCCGCTTCTCTGGTTGTTGGAGGGAGTTCTCGTTGCACTGGGGCTCGGGGGCTGGTGGGCAGGAAGGGAGCTCTTGGACCAGCGGTAGGACCTGCTTTGTGCTTTTATCCAAATGTGCTAAAATCACTGCCCGATTGCAGTAGGGGCGGGCGGTTGGAGATGTTTCCTCGTCCATGACCCCTCACACGGTAGCATATACTAATGGTAAGCCAAATATGTCGTCAGTTTCTCGGAAGAAGGTATCGATCGAGGAGGATGAGATGGCCAAGAAGGGTGTTCGTCCCATTCTGAGGGGAAGTCTAGTCTTCGTAATAGTCGCCACAGTGGTCCTGTCTGCGTACCCCAAAGCAGTTCAGGCCCAAGAGAATCTTCTCAGGAACGGAGGCTTCGAGCAGGGCTGGTATGACGTCAGCGGGACGCAGCAGTGTCCCAACGAGTGGGAGATGCATTGGACGGAGGGCGAGCAGATGGGCGATAGCAACTCCCTCACTGTTCGGCCAGAAGCCCGCGTTCTACCCAAAGGACAGGTTCCGCCGGGCGAGCACGGTCTCTTCTTCTGGGATGGGAGCTATACCCTGAAGCTGTTCTGGACCAAGGCTCCTATCCACACGGGAATATCCCAGGATGTCAACGGCCTGGAGGTGGGACGGGAATACCGTCTCGTCGTCCCTGTCTACGTGGACACGTACCAATGGGACGGAAAGAAAGTGGCTCCCAGCGACCCCTATGCAGCTCAGATTCGTCTTGGCGCCGGGCCTAAGGGAGCTAACTGGCAGGATGCAGGCGCCGTCAACTTCTCCAATTGGGCGAACGCGTCGAATACCTCAGGCTTCTTCCTCAATCGCAGCACCTTGCAGTTCACATTTGTCGCTTCGGCTCCGGAAATGACCGTATTCGTCGAATACGCCTCCAAGTGGGGACTGGACAATAACGGTGTCTTCATGGATGCTTTGAGGCTAGAACCGCTGGGCATGGCAGAGCCGCCGACACCCACCCCTCCGCCCCCACCGCCAACCGCGACGCCTGGCCCCTCGCCCACGCCGCTCCCGCCCCCCACGCCTCGGCCAGACGGATCAGTGGTGCATGTCGTTCAGAGCGGGGATACATTGGGCGGCATCGCTCTACAATACGACATCAGCCTTGATAGGCTCCGGGAGCTCAATGCCGGGTCCCTTGGCGACAACGATCTGATCCGTCCTGGACAAGAGGTGGTAATCTCCGTCCCCAGTGAGTCCGCGACCTCCACACCACTTCCTGAACCCCCGACGGCAACGCCCCAACCTGCAGGAGAAAGTGAGACCAGTGGCGAGGGTGAGACCGCAGGCGAGGGTGCGGAGCCATCTCCCACGCCAGAACCGGAAGGAGCTTCAATTTGCGTACTCGCCTTCCACGACCGAAATGGGGACACGGTACGAGACTCCGACGATGAGGGGCTTCTGCCCAACGTGGAGTTCAAGCTGGCGACGGCCTCTGGCGTGGCGGCAGAGTACACCTCGGACGGAGTTAGCGAGCCCTATTGCTTCACCGGGCTGGCGTCCGGCTCCTACCGCGTGATCCAGCAGGCACCGGCCGGCTACGAACCGACGGGCCTCCCAGAGCAGAACGTCGCCCTAGCCGAAGGCACCAGCTTCGAGCTTCAGTTCGGCAACGCGCGAACGGCGGCAGCCGCAGATCCGGAAGAAGGTGAGGAGACCGAAGCGAGCGAGGAGAGCACTCTGTCGGAGGAGGAAGGCGCAGCTGGCGGCGGCCGACTTGTGGGTCAGGTGCTGACTAACGTGGCCAAGGTGGCCGGCGTCATCATTCTGATCCTGGCTGGCGCAATCGCCGTGCTCTTCTTCGTGACCCGACGCCGGCGCTATTAGCACGATGGTGTTTGAGTTCGCCTCGGTTTGGCGGCAGGCTCAAAAATGAAGAGCGCTTCTAGGAGCGTCGCCTGGGAACAGGTTCTTCCCCGGGCGGCGCTTCTGCTTGTATCGCTTCTCGCGGCGGCTCCTCTATGGGGACCGGGCCTGTTGAATACCCGTGGAGGGGGAGACAGTCCTTTCCTCCTGCTGCGCACGCACCAACTTGTGGTCAGTCTACGCGACGGGGTGTTCCCTGTTCGATGGATGCCCGACGCAGCCTATGGTCTCGGCTACCCTTTTTTCAACTACTACGCATCACTGCCGTACTATATTGCCGCAGGGTTTGTCATCCTCGGTCTCGATATCCTCACCGCGATCAAACTGACACAAACCTTGTTTCTGGCGGCAGCGGCCCTGGGCATGTACCGTTGGGCTGTGAGAGCCCTTGACAGCCGTCCCGGGGGCTGGCTTGCCGCCGTAGCGTACACGGTGGCGCCCTTTCACCTCGTGAACCTCTACGTGCGCGGAGATTCTCTCTCCGAGTTTGCTGCCTTCACCTTCTTCCCCCTCATCCTTTGGGGAGTCGATCGGCTCGCCGCACGCCCGTCCCTGCGACGCTCCATCATGCCGGCGCTGGCCTACGCAGGGCTGATCCTGACCCATAACGTCTCAGCCCTGATCTTCTCTCCTTTCCTGCTACTCTACATCGTGGTCCACGTGGCGCGGATGGCCTTTTTCAGGGCAAACCGGCCTCTGAGAGAGACCATCGACCGTTACTCGGTCTTCGCCGTGCCGCTGTTGGGAGGACTTCTTCTATCAGCATGGTTCTGGCTGCCGGCCCTGGCCGAGACGGAGCAGGTCCAGCTAACCGCCCAGACAACCGGCTACTTCTTCTACGGCAACCACTTTCGCGGAGCCGATCTGGTACAGGGCAAGCTCTTGTTCGACTACGCCACCGGCCGAGGCGGAAGTTCGCCCTTTGCAATGGGATTGGTCCAAGCCGTCCTGGCGCTGGCCGGTGGTCTCGCTGTCGTTTACAGCTTGATCCGTCCCAGGCTTTTTCCGCGGCACAAGACCTTAGGCCAAACTGAGTCCCGGCCCAAGCCAGAAAGTGCGCATCTGCTTGCCCAGGGCTTCGCCCTCCTGGGACTCCTGATCGTCACCTGGTTGATGACGCCGCTCTCTCGGTGGCTTTGGGACCACATCCCCCTGTTACCCATGGTCCAGTTCCCGTGGCGCTTCCTCTCCATTCAAGCACTCTTCACAGCGTTCATCACCGGTGCCGCTCTCTCCCATCTCAGGGCTCAGTGGCGGCTTCCTGCCTGGGTTTCTGCCCTCGCACTGGGAGCCCTCCTCGTGACCACAGCCTTGATCGGGGTCGAACCGGAGTATCTGTCTATCGCGGCTGCCGACGTGACCGTCGAGCGACTGCAGCTATACGAGGTCTTCACCGGCAACATTGGCTCCACGATTCGTCATGAGTACCTGCCCCGATGGGTGAAGCCCCGCCCCTACATCGGGCCGGAGCAGTTCGCGCCCGACACACCGCCCCGCCCCATACCCGTCAACGGCGGCCTTCTCAGCGCCGAGAGGCTGGAGCGGGAACCGACACGGCGGCTCTGGCACGTGGAAGCCGGGGACGCAGGAGCTGAGGTGGCGTTCCCCCTCCACTACTGGCCTGGCTGGCGGGCCACAGTGGACGAGACGGAAGTGAACACAGAGCCGGCCGTAGGATCCGGATATCTGACGCTTGACGTTCCTCCCGGCGCACACCTGGTTGAGATCCGCCTGGGGCGCACGCCGCTGCGGCTCGCTGCCGAGGTCGCATCGCTGGCCGCGTCTCTTGGAGTGCTGATGCTACCTGTGGCAGCATGGTACCGGGGAAGAGAAAAGGGAAATCAGGCCAATGGCAGATTTGAAAGGATGAAGTCGGCATCGGCCGCTCCTCTCTATCAGATCGCGATCTCATACGTACCTTTCATCCTCCTTGTGTCATTGATCGCAGCGTTACATCCCCGCATCTCAGTCCGCAACGAGCGCGCGCTGACCATGGATTTCGAGAAGATGCCTTATCTTCATCACAACCCCGACGGAGTAGCGTTCGACGGGTGGCGGCTGATGGGCTACCGGTACGAGAGTCCATCAGCCGCTTCGCCTCGGAAAGTCGCGCCGGGACAGGATCTGCAGCTGATCCTCAACTGGAGAAGGGACGATGAGATCGAGCTCTCATCGTCCACGGGAGAACCTGTTAAGCTCCGCTTCGTCTCGCCGGCGGCAGTGCGGTACGATAAAACCCCGCCGGCAGCAGAGGCAGCAGCTGAGCTTGGTGACCAACAGGCTTCCCCTGGAAAGATGAGCACCGTGGTGACTCTCTCCGTCCCCCAAGAGACGCCGCCGGGGATGTACCTGCTCGAGATCATCGATGAGCCCTCCGTCTACCTGAAGCCCGTGTGGGTGGCCGACGGGGAAACGACGTCAGAGAAGCCCGTTCAGGCGGCTTTCGCCGATGGCGCCCTGCAGCTCCAGGACGTCCGTGCCACTCAGCCCGCACCGGATCGGTTGAACGTCCAGCTTGACTGGACCGCCGCCGCACCCGTCGCAGCCAACTACGGCCTCAGCCTCAGCCTGACCGACCCAGCGGGAAATGAATGGTTGTATCAAGATGGTCGGCCAGGCTACGACACTCAGCCAGGCCGCGGCTTCCTGCCGACCAGCCTCTGGCCGCTCAACCGCGTGATGGAGGACCAACACGTTCCTCGCATCCAGCCGGGTGTGCCTCCCGGAGACACCTACTTGCTCACAGTCGACCTCTACCAGGTAGCGACGCTAGAGAGCGTTGGCGAGGTTACCACGACTATAGCGCTGACAGAAGTCTCCGAACGTCCCGATGCCCACATCGAGGCCCGCTTCGGCGAGGAGCTTGTGCTGAATCACGTCGACCTGCCGACGAGCATCCACCAGGGAGAGCGGCTGGCGGCCACAGCCCATTGGTCAGTCGCCAGGAACCCTTCAGAAGACTACGTAGTCGAATACCAGCTGGAGGGCGCCGGTGAGAGAATCGCTGTCACGCAGCCCATGGCTCCCGGATCTCATCCGACGGACTGGCCGGCTGGCGCCTGGATTGCCGGGCGTGCGGTCTTGCCCATCTCTCCGACAATCCCCCCAGGGGAGTATGCCGTGTCCCTCGCGCTCAAAGAACCGGATAGTGGAACCATCGTCGGAACCTACACCCATCCCGCCCCCCTGACGATTCGTGAGCAAGCCCGTGTTTGGGAGCTGCCGGAGATGGAAGAGAGAGTGGAGGTCCAGTTCGGTAATATGATCGAACTGGCAGGCTATGACCTGACGGAGAGCGAAGAGAAGCTGCGGTTGACGCTACACTGGCAGGCGCTGACGACGCCCGACCGCCACTACATGTTCTTCGTCCACCTCGCCGATCCGGAGACTGGGAACCCTGCATCCCAGGTAGACACAATGCCTCACCAGTTCAACTATCCTACCGGTCAATGGGCACCGGGAGAGGTGGTATCAGACGTGGTGGAGATCTCAACGAAGGACGTAGCACCGGGTCCCTACGTCCTGGCCGTCGGCTGGTATGATCCCGATACCAAACAGCGGCTGCCAGCCCTCGATTCTGAGGGAACACGTCTGTCCGACGATCGCCTGGTGTTGCCAAGCAGCATCACACTGAATCCAGGCCGTCAGTAGAAGGGCCGCAGAGCGACATCCAGACCTTCTATCGCAGCCACCGGGAGATCAATGCCTCCATCGTCCCGTCGTCCTCCATTGCCGCCAGTGCGTCATTGACCTCCTCCAAGAGCCGAACGCTGTCTCGTCGTAACGCACAGGCATAGGGGACGGCGATCACCGGGTCTCCGACGATGATCAGACTTCCTCCTTCACGGACCGCCTGCAGGGCCGACACGCGATCGACCACAGCGGCGTCTGCCTCTCCTTCCCGGACGGCCGTTAGGGCCTGCGTAGGCGTTCGATATTGGAGCACAACCAGGCCGGCTTGACGCCGTGCCCACCGCCGGCCTTCCCGGTCTCCTTCAGTGCCCAGGACAACGGCCAGACGTTTGCCGCCCAGGTCGGTCATGGATCGGACGCCTTGCCGTCCCGGGCGAGACACCAGCGCTTGCCCCGCGATGAAGTACACTCTGGAATAGGCGTAGTCCTCCATCCGGGCCGGATCGACTGGCAGTGCAGAGATGACAATGTCGACCCGGTCAGCGGTCAGGGCATCGTAGAGCCCGTCATAGGGAAGGTTGGCGACAAACTGCGGCTTCAGTCCCAGCCTCTCGCTCACCTCTCGTGCCAGATCCACATCCAGTCCCACGAGAGAACCATCCTCAGCGATGCTCTCGAAGGGCGGAAAACTAGCGTCCATACCGACGCGAAGGGTGCCGGTCTCTTGGAGCCGCTTCCAGGTGGGATCGACGGGCGTAGAGCATCCTGCCACCGTACATATCAGCAGCACGCCGATAAGTAGAAGACGCCGCATTGTTGAGTCGTTCATTCGTGCGGTCATAGCAGGAGTACCTAGTATATGGTACACAAGAGCGGAGGAAGTGGCAACCGAGGCCGCCGCCGGAGAAGAAGCCGGTGCTCCACGGCAGGAGCCACGAAGGAGAGAGCCGGGATACCAGAGCTCGAGGCCTCCCAGGCGGACGGCAGGCTTGGAGACGACAAGCTTTGGCAAGGAAGTAGCATGGGACAGCCGTCACGCCGCGAAGATGCAGTAGGCAGAGGAAAAAGCGAGCTTTGGCCTCGAACACGTCTGGCCAAGCGTGTTCAGAAGCCGCTGCTCGCTTCGGGAATTCGGTTGCGCCTCTAGATAACCGATCCTACGTTGTCAGCTCTGAATCTAGCTCCTGCAGTCTTCGGGCCATCATCTCGGTGGAGACGTCGAAGACAGCGGCCAGTTCGGCGAGAGAGCCTGTCCTGGCACGGACCTGCTTCACCCATGCCGCGGGCATCAGTAGGCAACGTGCGAAGAAACCACTGCGCTCTCGCGGATTATCTCGGCCAGGCCAGTCCAGCTCAGCCGCGCGACGGGAGCAGCAGAACGCTACGTACAGCTCCCGGGCCATGGCAAAGCGCTGAATGGCCGGGGGGTGATCCAGATCGACCGCGATCAGACGCGAGCCGTTGAGCAGGGATCGATAGACTGCGTCGTACAGCCCAAGATTCAGCTCCAGCAAACTCAGGCTTTCAAAGACGGGATGAGGATCCCGTATCATATCTCGGACAGGAACCGGGGGTCCCCGCACTCGAAAGGCCTGGAGCAATCCGTAAGCCAGGCTCTCGATCAGGAACCCCTCGATGCAAGATGGTACCTCGCCCAAATAGGCTTGTCCATCCCTTCGAAATAGGCAGCGTGACTCAGACACAAAACCTCTAGAGAATCTGAACCACGTTGCATTCCACCGGAGGAGACATTGGATTGCCTTGCTCCATAAGCCAGTCGTGCACCGTGCTGGCCAACTCCTGGACCGAATCCTTCTCGAAGGAGGCCACAACCTCATGCTCCTCGTCGGTGAGGTCGAAATCGGCGAGAAGCGTGGAGCGCTTCCCGTTCATCAGGCCCTCGCAAAATTCTCGATCGACCAGAGCAACGCCCACCAATCGTCTGAGCATCGTTTGTGACATTGATGACCTCCAACCAACTCCAAGTCAGGCTACGTTGCAGCCTGCCATGAAATCAGGCTCGACGCAGCACTCGTAGAGCGCCCCAGCGAAGGCTTCCAAAGAATCCGCCTCCACTGCCAGGACGGCCTCTCGTTCCTCTTCGGTCAGGCCCAGCGTCTCGACCAACTCCTGTCGGCGATCATCCATCAAGCCCTGTCGGAAGGTGCAGTCCGTGAACGCTCGCCAGATCAAAGCATCAATATTCCGTGGCATATTTCCCTCCATTACGCGGTGCTGCCGCCGCCGGCCCATCCATCGGGTGTGAT
>Ga0207797_1000071_pt1 | contig 64538 bp, 55 predicted proteins | sample PRCRCaboRojoPR_6_FD_187275 | JGI IMG/M metagenome (GOLD analysis project Ga0207797, IMG submission 187275) | Marine sediment microbial community from Cabo Rojo, Puerto Rico - PR CR 10% Liquid 1 (SPAdes) | ecosystem: Environmental > Aquatic > Marine > Coastal > Sediment | place: Cabo Rojo, Puerto...
GGCTCGTCCACGGCCAGCGCCTCCCGCTCCTCCAGCACCCGTCGTACCCGTCCGGGGGCGTCCGAGACGAGCCCGTCCACCCCCCGGTCCAGGAGCCGCCGCATGCGGTCCGGGCGGTTCACGGTCCACACGAAGACGCCCATGCCCTCCCGGTGCGCCCGTCGGCAGAAGCCGGAGCTCACCACCCGGATGCCCCACCGCTTCTCCGGGACCATGGCGGCGTCTGCTCCCGGGGACGAGGCCAGGCCGTCGAGCCCGATCTTCCCCAGGAGGACGAAGGGGAGGAGCTCGTCCTGGTAGGCACATCGCCACCGGGCCGCCCCGGCGGCGGGCGCCACCTCCTCCGGGTCGAAGCCCCCGACGACGATCCGGTCCCGGTGGTCGCTCCCCTCCCCCCGGAGCCACGTCGCGAGCGCCCGGCCGGCCCGCGCACTCTTCACCTCCACGATCATGGGGAGCTGACCGGTGGACGCGGCCACCTCGCCCAGGGTCGGTACCCGGACGCCCTGGCCCCGGTACGGGTGGCTCCGGCCCCGGTCCGGCGTGTAGGCGTGGCCGGCGTCGAGCTCCTTCAGCTCGTCCAGGCTCATCTCCTCCACCGCGCCGGTGCCGTCGGTGGTCCGGTCCACGGTCTCGTCGTGGATCACCACGGGTTCGCCGTCGCGGGTGCACTGGAGGTCGAACTCCACGCCGTCGGCGCCGACCTCGGCGGCGTGCCGGAAGCCCGGAAGCGTGTTCTCGGGGGCCACGGCGGCCGCTCCCCGGTGCCCCACGGCCCGGACGGAGGTGCCGGGGCCGAAGGGGGCGGAGGAGGCCCTGTCGGTGGAGTCGGTCATCTCCCGTCCTCTCCCGGCGTCTCCCGGCATCTCCCGGTCGCGGCGGAGCCGTCCCCGTCGACGGCGCGCCGCCGGCCATCGGTTCGAAGCGACGGACCGCTATAATGGAGGCCCGGTGCCCGCCGCACGAGCCCCGACCGTTCGGGCCCCCGCTCACTCCCGCTCCCGCCGCGATGCGCGTCCTGATCTGTCCGACGGCCTTCAAGGGATCGCTGGGCGCCGCCCGCGCGGCCCGTGCCATGGAGGAGGGCGTGCGGAGGGCGCTGCCCGGTGCCGCGTGCACGCGGCTGCCCCTCTCCGACGGCGGACCGGGGCTGATCGAATCCCTGGAGAGCGCCGGGGCGGGCCGGATCGTGGAGGCGGGGGACGTGTCCGGCCCGGCGCCGGCAGGGGACGCCACCACCACGGGCGATCGCTCCCGCGCTGAGGTCCGGGGACGGGTCCTCCTGCTGGACGGGGGACGGACCGCGGTGGTGGAGTCCGCCGACGCGTGCGGCCTCGCCCTCCTCCCGCCGGAGGCCCGCGACCCGCTGACCACCCACACCCGGGGGGTGGGCGACCTCCTGCTGGCCGCCATGGACCGGGAGCCGGCCCGCCTGGTCGTGGGCCTGGGCGGATCCGCGACCTGCGACGGCGGCTCGGGCGCCGCGCGAACCGTCGGCTACCGCTTCCTCGACGAGCGGGGCGGCGAGCTCCCGGACGGTGGCGGCTCGCTGGTCGATCTCGCCGACATTCGCCGCCCCGCGGGATCTTCCGGGGACGGAAGCGCGTCCCGGGCGGTGCCGGAGCTCCTGGCGCTGGCCGACGTGGACAACCCCCTCCTGGGGCCGGAGGGCGCGGCGGCCACCTACGCCCCTCAGAAGGGGGCGGACCCTGCGGGCGTGGAGCGGCTGGAGGCGGGGCTGAGACGGCTCGTGGAGGTGGCGTCCCGGGACCTGGAGGCCGACCCGGGCCGGGTCCGGGCCGCGGCCGACCGGCCCGGCGCCGGCGCCGCCGGCGGACTGGCCTTCGGGCTGGAGGTGTTCCTGGGCGCCCGGGTGGTCGGCGGCACCGACTGGGTCCTGCGGCGGGTGGGGTTCGGCGACGCCCTGGAGGACGCGGACCTGGTGGTCAGCGGAGAGGGGGCCTACGACCGGACCACGGAGCGGGGAAAGGTCGTGGGGGAGGTGATCCGCCGGGCGCGGGAGGCCGGGGTGCCGGTACGGCTCGTCTGCGGGCGGATCGAGGGCGAGCTCCCGCCCGGCGTACGGGGAGAGGACGGCGGCGGACGCGTGCTGGACGCCGGGGGCGTGGCGGCCGCCGCCGAGCGCGTGCTGCGCAGGGAGCCGCCGACGGGCGGTGACTGACCGGGCGGTCGGCCGTCACTCCTCGTCGGACCCGGCCAGCGTCTCGCGCAGGATCTCCTTGGCCAGCTCCGGGTCGGCCCGGCCCGAGGTCTCCTGCATGACCTGGCCCACGAAGAAGCCCAGCAGGCCCTCCTGACCGCCGCGGTAACGCTCGACCTTCTCGGGGTTCTCCTCCGCCAGCCGCCGGGCCAGGGGCTCCAGGCTCTGCCGGTCCCCGATGCGCTCCAGGCCCTCCTCCTCGACGATGGCCGCCGGCGAGCCCCCCTCCTCGATCAGGCGCGCCAGCACGTCACGGGCGGCGGGCTGTGAGAGGGTGCCCCCCTCCACCAGCTCCGCCAGCTCACCGAGCTCGGATCCGCCGAAGGGGAGGTCGGAGAGTTCCCTCTCGTCGAGCTCGCCCCGCAGCTCGTGGATCAGCCAGTTGGCCGCGGGCTTCGGCGGCGCCCCGCTCTCCAGGGCCTCCTCGTAGAAGGCGTTGACCGCCGGGTCGCCGGTGAGGACGTCGGCGTCCTCCTCCGGGAGTCCCAGCTCCTCCTGGTAGTGTCGGAAGCGCTCGGCCAGCTCCGGGTGCTCCTCCCGCGCCCGGCGCCGACTCTCGGGGACCCGCCGCTCGTGCTCGGCCCCGGGACGCTGCTCGGGAGGGAGCTCCTCCACGGGAACGTCGCCCCCCGCCTCGCCTCGCCCTCCGCCGCGGGCCTCCTGCCCGTCCTCCTCCCGCTCCGCCCACGGGTCGCGAAGGGGAACGATCCGGTTGAAGATCAGGGCGGCGTCCTCCTCGTACTCCGGTCCCAGGGGCACTTCCTCGTCCTCGTCCTGCATGAAGTAGCCCTGCCGGTAGAACTGATAGCGGGTCCAGGCCGGGTCGTCGGCCACTCCCGGCTCGATCCGGGCTCCCTCCAGCACCTCCAGGGACTCCGGGTTCAGGTTCTCGGTGAAGTCGTCGGTCCCTTCCTCGGGATAGGGAACGTCGAAGAGGCGGTCGTAGAGTCGCACCTCGACGGGCAGCGACCGCTCCGCGGAGACCCAGTGGATCGTCCCCGGGACGCTCCGGTCGTCCGGAACGCGGCCGCCCCGCGTGTCGGGGTCGTACGTGCACCGCACCTCCAGCACCTGGCCGCTCTCCTCGTCCCGGACCACGTCCGTGCACCGCACCACGTAGCCGTGCCGGAGCCGCACCTCCCGCCCCGGCGCCAGCCGGTAGTATCCCTCCGGCGGGTCCAGGCGGAAGTCGTCCCGCTCGATGTAAAGCTCTCGTGTAAAGGGCACCTCCCTCTCGGGTCCGTCCCGGTCCACGTCCCGGGGGAAGGCGGGCGTCTCCATCACCTCGACCTCGTCTTCCGGGTAGTTCTCGATCACCAGCTTCAGGGGCCGGAGGACGCACATGACCCGGGGCGCCTCCCGGTTCATCCGGTCCCGGATCACGTGCTCCAGGGCGGACATCTGGACCTGCTGGTCGGAGCGGGAGACGCCGACCATGTCGCACAGGTCGCGGATGGCGCCCGGCGGGACGCCGCGACGCCGGAGGCCCGCCAGCGTCGGGAGGCGGGGGTCGTCCCACCCGTCCACGTGGCCATCCTGCACCAGTCGGCCCAGCTTCCGCTTGCTCATGAGCGTGTAGTCCAGGTTCAGCCGCGAGAACTCGTACTGCCGGGGGCGGGGCTCCCAGGACCCGGGTTCGCTGTCGGGGCCGTCGGGGCGGGTGTTCTCCACGACCCAGTCGTAGAGGGCGCGGTTCTCCTCGAACTCCAGCGTGCAGAAGGAGTGGGTGATGCCCTCGATGGCGTCCCCCAGCGGGTGCGCCCAGTCGTACATCGGGTAGATCGGCCACTCGTCGCCGGTGCGGTAGTGCTCGGCGTGGAGGATCCGGTACAGGAGGGGGTCGCGGAGCTTCATGTTCGACGCCGACAGGTCGATCTTCGCCCGCAGCACGTGCTCCCCGTCCTCGAACTCGCCGGCGCGCATGGCCCGGAAGAGGTCGAGGTTCTCCTCCACGCTCCGGTCCCGGTAGGGACTGGCCCGCCCCGGCTCGGTGACCGTGCCCCGGTACTCCCGGATCTCCTCCTCCGACAGGCTGTCCACGTAGGCCTTGCCGTCCCGGACGAGCTGGACGGCCAGCTCGTAGAAGCGGGGGAAGTACTCGGAGGCGTAGCGGATCTCCCCCTCCCACTCGAAGCCCAGCCAGCCCACGTCCCGGGCCGCCGCCTCCACGTACTTCGGGTCCTCGGTCAGGGGGTTGGTGTCGTCCATCCGGAGGTTGCAGGTGCCGCCGAATTCCTCGGCGACGCCGAAGTCCAGGCAGATGGCCTTGGCGTGGCCGATGTGCAGGAAGCCGTTCGGCTCCGGCGGGAAGCGGGTGCGGACCTCTCCCCCGTGCTTCCCCTCCTCCACGTCCCGGGCCACGATCTCACGGATGAAGTCGCTGGCGCGTTCGTCCTCGGTCATCGACGTCGTTCCGGTCTGGTGTGGGCGCTCGCGGCTCTGGCGGCGAACCGCTGGCTGCGACGGGCAGGGCTCGTGGGATAAGAGTAGCGGCGGACCGCGGGATCGCACAGCGCCCCGTAGGGACGGGAGGCGGTGGCCGCCGCCGGGCCCGGGCCGCGCCCGGGTCCGGAGATCTCCGGCCCGCCCCCCTGCACTTCTTGCAGGACCCGTCCGGCCGCTCCTATCCTTCGTCACCACGCGGCGCCGGGCGGCCGCCCGTCCGCACGATCCAGTCGCGAGTCGCGCGCCGGGACGCGAGACGTTCAGCACCGCGCGCACCGAGCGGGCCTCTCCCGCGAACCGCCGCCCGCCCCGCCCGACGCGACGAGACCAGTCAGGCCAGCACACGCGAGGAACGATGACGGACCAGAGCGAGACCGAGCAGGCGACGGCCGCGGCCGGGACCGACCGGCCGGAGGAGGCGCCGGACCATCCCCCGGAGCTCATGGACAAGCTCCGGTCCCTCTCCAAGCAGCGGGGCTTCATCTTCCAGTCGTCCGAGATCTACGGGGGGATCGGATCCGTCTACGACTACGGCCCCCTGGGGGTGGAGCTGAAGCAGAACATCCGCTCCGCCTGGTGGGAGGCGATGGTCCACCAGCGTCCCGACATCGAGGGGCTGGACGCCGGCATCCTCATGAATCCCCGGGTGTGGGAGACCTCCGGGCACGTGGAGGGCTTCACCGATCCCCTGGTGGAGTGCCGGAACTGCCACCGCCGCTTCCGGGCCGACGAGCTGGACGAGATCGAGGCCGGCCGCCCGGAGGAGCAGCAGTGTCCGGTGTGCGGGGTCACCGGCGAATTCACGGAGCCCCGGCAGTTCAACCTCCTGTTCAAGACCTTCATGGGGGCCGTGGAAGACGAGAGCAGCGTGGCGTACCTGCGGCCCGAGACGGCGCAGGGCATCTACGTCAACTTCCGGAACGTGCAGGAGACCGGCCGCCAGAAGATCCCCTTCGGGATCGCCCAGGTCGGGAAGGCGTTCCGGAACGAGATCACCCCCGGGAACTTCATCTTCCGGACGCGCGAGTTCGAGCAGATGGAGATGCAGTACTTCGTGGAGCCGGGCACCGACGAGGAGTGGTTCGAGACCTGGCGCGAGGCGCGGATGGAGTGGCTCACCGACAGCCTGGGGATCCGGGCCGACCGCCTCCGGTTCGAGCCCCACGGCCCCGACGAGCTGCCGCACTACGCCAAGCGCGCCGTGGACATCCAGTACCGGTTCCCCTTCGGCTGGGCGGAGTTCGAGGGCATCCACAACCGCACGGACTACGACCTGAGCCGGCACCAGGAGGAGTCGGGGAAGAAGCTCTCCTACTACGACCAGAAGGAGGAGCGGCGGTACGTCCCCTACGTCGTCGAGACGTCGACGGGCCTGGACCGCACCTTCCTGGTGGTGCTGGCCGACGCCTACGAGGAGGAGGAGATCGACGGCGACGAGCGGACCGTCCTCCGCCTCTCCCCGGAGCTCGCCCCGGTGACCGCCGCCGTCTTCCCGCTGGTCAACAAGGAGGGCATGCCGGAGGTGTCGGAGCGGATCACCGAGGACCTCAGGGAGCAGGGCTTCAACGTCTCCCACGACGATTCCGGCTCCATCGGCCGCCGCTATCGGCGGCAGGACGAGGCCGGCACGCCGTTCTGCATCACCGTGGACGGCCAGACCCTGGACGACGACACGGTGACGGTGCGCGACCGGGACACGACCGAGCAGGACCGGGTGGCGGCGGCTCGTCTGGGCGAGTACCTGGACGACGCCCTGGACGGGTGATCCGGGACCCCGTGTGGACGCGCGCCGGGCTCCCTCGCCACAGCTGACCCCGCCCGGTCGCGTGTCGGTGACTCCACCCGGCCACGTGTCGACGTGAGCCTCGAGGTCGGCGAGATCCGGGCCCGCGCGGAGGAGTTCGAGCCGCGCCTGCGGGACGAGCTCCTCCAGGCGCGGGCGGGGCTCCGGACGCGTCCCGAGTTCGCCCGCCTCTACCGGGACCACCCGGACCTGGGCGACCGGGACCTCCTGGCCGACGTGGAGCGAGCCATGGCGGGTGCCGAGCCGGAGGAGGAGCGCCGGCTGCGCTGCCTGCTGGAGTGGGTGGCCGAACACCAGGTGGAGCGCTCGGTGGCCCCGCTCATGGACGAGTACTTCGCCTGGGAGGCCACCAGCACGGTGGACCTCGAGGATCAGGAGACGCCCCTGCGCCAGCTGGCCCGGGTCGTGGCGCGCGAGGAGGATCCGTCCCGGCGGCGCGAGCTGCAGGGCGTCTCCGAGGAGATCCTCGAGGACTCCGTCTCTCTCCGCTTCGACATCCTGGAGCGCGAGCGGGACGCCGTGCGGGACCTGGGCTACGGCGGCTACCTGGAGGCCCTGGAGCGCTTCGGGAGGCAGAGCTATCGCCCACTGCTGGCCCGGGGGAAGCGGGTGGCCGACGCCACGGAGTCCCTGTACCGCGAGCACCTGCGGCTCCACCTGGCCCGACAGGGCGTGGAGCCCGGGGACGCCAGCCGGGGGGACGAGCTCGCCCTCCGCCGCCGGCCCTTTCCCCCGGGCCCCGGGGCCGGCCCCTCGGTCGACGCCGTCCGGGACCTCCTGCGGCGGGACCTGGCGGCCCTGGACCTCCGGCTGTCGGGCCTCGGCGACGTTCGGATGGACGTGGAGCAGCGGCCGCTGAAGCGCCCCGAGTCCTTCTGCGCGGCGCCCGAGGTCCCGGGACGGATCGTGGGGGTGGTGGCCGGCTACGGCGGCTGGAGCGACGCCCACGACTTCATGGGCGTGGCGGGGACGGCGCTCAGCCTCAGCCACCTGGACCCGGGCCTGCCCTTCGAGGATCGCTACCTGGGGGATCCCTCCATGGGATACTGCTGGGACGCCCTCTTCCGGGAGCTCCTGGGCCGCCCGGCGTGGCTCGAGCGCCTCGAGCTGTCCCGGGAGCGGCGGGAGGCCTTCGCCCGCTTCGCCGCGTGGGTCGACCTGCTGGACTTCCGCCGGGACGTGGCGCGCCTGGAGTTCGAGCTGGACCTGTGGGAGGAGCGGGAGCCGGGATCCGTGGTGCAGGCCTTCGCCGACCGCATGGCGGCAGCGACGGGCTTCCGGCCGCCTCCGCAGATCTTCCTGGAGGTGGTCGGCGGCGGCCTGCAGGTGGCCCGGCGGCTCCGCGGGCGCCTGCTCGCCGACCGGCTGGGAGCCGAGCTCACCGACCGCTTCGGTGAGGACTGGTTCCGGAACCCGTCGGCCGGCCCGTTCCTGGCGGAGCTGCTGGCCGGCGGGTGGCGGGAGTCGCGCCGCAGGCTCCGGCCCGACGAGGACGAGGAGAAGCGGGACGCCGGGGAGGTCGCCGCCCGATTCCGGAAGCGACTCGGGGGGGCGCCGTGAAGGCGTGGCAGAAGGCCCTGCTCGGAGCCGCCGGCCTGGCCGGCTACGTCCGGTGGATGGATCGGCGCAACGCGTCCCGGTCGCGCCCGCCCCTCCGGGACCTGGACGGGGAGGAGATCCCGTCGGGGCGCTTCACCTACCGCGACGGCGTCACGGTGCCCTGCGTGGACCGGGGAACGGGCCCGCCCGTGCTCCTGGTGCCCGGGGCCGACGGGGTGGTGGACACCTTCCGGTATCAGATCCCGCGCTTCTCGGAGTCCTTCCGCGTCCTGTGCGCCGGGCTCCGGAGCGAGTTCGGGCCGGAGGACGACTTCGACCGCTTCGCCGACGACCTCCGGGAGCTGATCCGCGGCCGGGGCACGGGACCCGTGGTGCTGCTGGGCCAGAGCCTGGGCGGGGCCATCGCCATGCGCTTCGCGTCCCGGCACCCGGAGCTGGTCCGCGCCCTGGTGCTCTCCAACACCCTCACCCGGTACACCTGGGAGCACGTGGGCCTGAACCGGACCGCGCTGGTGCCGGTGGCCCAGGCCACGACCCGCTACCTGCCGGCGCCCCTGGCCCGGGCGCTGGCCTACGGATGGGCCCGCTCCGAGGTGTGGATGTTCGACGACTCGCCGGGGCGCGACAAGCTGGTGGACTACGTCATGGAGTGGGGGCCTCGCACGGTCTCCTCCGCCGTGGGCAGCAGGCGGGTGGACCTGCTCCGGCGGTACGGAGACCTGCGTCCCGAGCTCCCCTCCATCGGGGCCCCCACGCTGGTGGTCAAGGGCGAACGGGACGCATACTGTCCGCCGGAATGGTCCCGGGAGATCGCAGACCTGATCCCGAACGCCCGCTACGTGCCGATTCCGGAGACGGGCCACTGCTCGCACGTCTCCATGCCGGGCCTGTTCAACGACGTCGTGCTGACGTGGCTCACCGGGAGCTCGTCCCGCCGCGGGCGCCGGGCGGCTGCCGGGCGGGATCGTTCGGGAACATCGTGAGCGAGCGTCGAACCGAGACGGCGACTGCAGGGGGAGTGGCATGAAGGACGGGACCTTCTCGTCGCGCTGGGGGACCATGCTGGCCATGCTGGGCATGGCCGTGGGGACCGGCAACATCTGGCGGTTCCCGAAGGAGGCCGCGGCCAACGGCGGCGGCTCGTTCCTGGTCGCCTGGGTCGTCTTCCTGCTGCTCTGGTCGGTGCCGCTGATCCTGGTGGAGTTCGCCGCCGGCAAGAGCACGCGCTCCGGCCCGGTGGGGGCCCTGGCCAGGCTCACCGAGGGCGAGTTCACCTGGATGGGGGCGTTCGTCGCCTTCACGGCCACGGCCATCATGTTCTACTACTCGGTGGTCATGGGGTGGACCATCAAGTACCTGTGGGGATCCATCACGACCTCGGTCCCCATGACGTCGGCCGAAGCCGCCCGGGGATACTGGAACAGCTTCGCCGGAACCCCGTGGGCCATCATCACCCACGTGATGGCCATGGGGCTGGCCGGCGGCGTGGTGTGGAAGGGGGTCCAGGGCATCGAGCGGGCCGCCAAGGTCCTCATCCCCAGCCTCTTCGTGCTGGTCGTGGTGCTGGCGATCCGGGCCGTGACCCTGCCCGGCGCGGGCGCCGGCCTCGAGTTCCTGTTCGAGCCGCAGTGGGGCGACCTCCTCTCCGCCCGCCTGTGGATCGAGGCCCTGACGCAGAACGCCTGGGACACCGGCGCCGGGTGGGGCCTGATCGTGGCGTACGCCGTCTACCTCCGGAAGCAGGAGGACACCGCGCTCAACTCCTTCCTGCTGGGCTTCGGCAACAACTCGGTGTCCCTGCTGGCCGGGATCATGGTGCTGTGCACCGCCTTCTCGGTGCTCCCGGCCGACGTGGTGGAGAACCAGGTGGTGGGTGCCACGAACACGGGCCTCACCTTCATCTGGGTGCCCCAGCTCTTCGGGCAGATCCCCGGCGGCGAGGCCTTCATGGTGCTCTTCTTCCTGGCCCTGATGTTCGCCGCCTGGAGCAGCCTCATCTCCATGGTGGAGCTGGCCTCCCGCGTCCTGACCGACGTGGGGATCGGCCGGAAGAAGGCCATCGGCGCCGTCGTGACCGCCGGCCTGGTCCTGGGGCTCCCCTCGGCCCTGTCCATGGACGTGTTCACCAACCAGGACACCGTGTGGGGCATCGGCCTGATCCTGTCGGGGCTCTTCTTCGCGCTCACCGTGACCCGCTACGGCGTCGACCGCTTCCGGCAGGAGATCATCAACTCCGAGGGCGCGGACATCACCATCGGCAGGTGGTGGAACTGGGTGATCCAGTTCGTCGTCGTGGAGGCGGTGGTCCTCCTGGGCTGGTGGCTCTGGCAGGCCGTGGACCTGGAGAACCTGGCAGCCACCTTCACGCCGTTCTCCACCTACAGCGTGGGCACGATCCTCCTGCAGTGGGCCGTGCCCGTCACCGTGTTCCTGGCGCTGAACGGCTGGCTGTACGCACGGACGTCCGGCGCCGGGGAGGAGGCCTCCACGGAGGCGACGCCGGCGGGCTGATCCGCCGCGCCGGGACGTCGGTCCGGCCCGTGTCTTGCGATTTCCAACCATCCGATGACTGTCTCAGCCGACACCTTCCGAGAGACGCTCTCCTTCCTGCCCGGCGGGGTGACCGTGGTCACGGCCCGCGAGCCCGACGGCAGCCCGGCCGGGCTCACGGCCACGGCGGTCTGCTCCGTCTCGCTGCGTCCGCCCCTGGTGCTGATCTGCGTGGAGGACGGGTCCCGCACGCGGGCCGCCATCGCCCGGGAGGAGAGCTTCGCCGTGAACCTGCTGGACGAGGAGCAGGCTCCGCTGGCCCGTCGCTTCGCCGGCGGGCGCACGGACAAGTTCGACGACGTCCCGTGGGCCACGGCCGAGACGGGCGCACCGGTGCTCGAGGCCGCCGTCGGCTACGTCGACTGCCGGGTCGACCGGAGGGTCGCCGACGCCGGTGACCACGAGATCTTCATCGGAGAGGTCCGGGCGGCGGAGATCTTCCGACCCGGGGCCCAGAACCCGCTGGTGTACTACCTGGGCGAGTACCGGGCCCTGAGGGACGTGGTGAGCACGTCGCCGTTCATGGGGTCGGAGGAGCCCGGAGGGTAGACCGCGACGCGTCCGATGGACCTCGAGACCTTCCGGCAGCGGGCGGCCCGGATGCTGGAGGAGATCCCGGCGTCGTTCCAGCAGGGCGTCGACGCGGTGGAGGTCACCGAGGAGCCCGTTCCCCACCCCGATGTGCCCGGCGTATACACCCTGGGTGAGTGTCGGACCGAGGCGTGGCCCTCGGGTTACGACGAGGGTGAGTTTCGGTCCCGTCTCCTGCTGCATCACGGCTCCTTTCGGGCCCTGGCGGAGCGGGATCCGAGCTTCGACTGGACGGCGGAGCTGTGGGAGACGATTCTCCACGAGCTGCTCCACCACCGGGAGTGGGCCGCCGGTGAGATGAGCCTCGACCTGCTGGACTGGGTCGTGGAGCAGAACCACCGCCGCCACGCCGGACTCGAGTTCGACCCGGAGTTCTACCGGGCTCTCCCCGCCGACGAGGAGGGGGCCGTCCGGGTCGAGTCGGAGGCGTTCGTCGAGGGGCGCCGGGTCGGTCGCGGCGGCGAGGACGACGAGGTCCGCTTCACCTGGCGAGGGAGCCCGTACCGACTGCGGCCGGGGCGGAGCTCCCGGCCCGGAGGCGAGCCCCCGGGCCGTGGGGAGCCGATCGGTGACGGGGAGAGGGTGACCCACCTCTTCGTCCGAGTGGACAACCTGATCGGGGGGCGCCTGTGGGTCGTCCTCCGGCGGCCCGCTCCCCGGTGGAAGCGGTGGCTGGGGCTGGAGGAGCACCGGCCGGCCGAGGCCCGCGGGCGGGCGCGTCCCGTCCGGGACGAGACCAGCGAATCCAGGAACTGAGGACACATGCTCACCAACCGCGGGTTCAGCATCGGCCGCTGGTTCGGCTTCAACGTCCGGATCGACTACTCCTGGTTCGTCATCTTCGCGCTGGTCCTGTGGACGTTCAGCGCCCGCGTCTTCCCGCTCGAGGTGCCGGGCTACTCCACCGTCGCCTACGCGTCCATGGGGCTGGTGGGCACGCTCCTCTTCTTCCTCTCCGTGCTCCTGCACGAGCTGTCGCACTCGGCCATGGCCCGGAGGCGGGGCATCGAGGTGGAGGGGATCACGCTCTTCATCTTCGGCGGCGTGGCCCAGACCAGCATGGAGGCCGAGGAGGCCATCGACGAGTTCCTCCTCACCGTGGTGGGGCCCCTCTCCAGCATCGCGCTGGCCGGCCTCTTCTGGGCCCTGAGCATCGGGGCGGACTTCTTCGCCCTGGGCGAGCCGACGATCGCGGTGGCCACGTACCTGGCCTGGCTCAACGGGATCCTGGCCGCCTTCAACATGCTCCCCGGATTCCCGCTGGACGGCGGCCGGATCTTCCGCTCCACGGTGTGGCACTTCACCGGGAACCTGGAGAAGGCCACCCGGTGGGCCAGCCGCGGCGGTCGGGTGGTGGGCTACCTGCTCATCGGCCTCGGCCTCTTCGAGCTGTTCATGGGCGAGCTGGTGGGCGGGCTCTGGTCGGCCTTCATCGGCTGGTTCCTCTCCAACGCCGCCGACGCGAGCTGGCGGCAGTTCCGGGCCCGCCAGACCCTCTCCCGGATTCCCGTCTCCCGGGTCATGGTTCGGGACCCGGTGACCCTGCCGGAGGAACTGCCCGTGGACCGGGCGGTGGAGGCGTGCTTCCAGCGCCGGCCGCACTCCGCCTACCCCGTGACCCGGGAGGGGCGGCTGGTGGGGATGGTCTCCCTGGACCACGTGAAGGAGGTGCCGCGGGAGAAGTGGGCCGAGACGACGGTCCACGACCTGATGCGGCCCATCGAGAACGTGCCGACGGTGAACCCGCGCGAGTCGCTGGACGAGGTGATCTCCGGCCTGAAGATGGACGAGCACAGCCGCATCCTGGTGGTGCAGGACGGCGTGCTCCTGGGCGTCGTCACGCTGGGCGACATCGGGGCCTGGGTGTCGCGGGCCCGGGACCTGGGCATCGACCGGAAGGAGGAGGCCGTGGAGCTCGCCGCCGCCGGCTCGACCGACGTCGGAGGGACGGGCGGCGCGACGGCGGCCGGAAGCAGCCCGGAGGCAGACACGCGGACCGAGGGAGCGGGCTGATGACCGACGGGGGGAGTACGGACGCGATCGGGACGACGGAGGAGCGGCGGGCCCGCGTGCAGAAGATGATCCCGCGGCTGGAGGAAGCCTACGACGACCTCGAGATCACCCTGGACCACTCCAGCCCCCTGGAGCTGGTGGTGGCCACCATCCTCTCGGCGCAGTGCACCGACGCCCGGGTGAACCGGGTGACGCCCGACCTCTTCGACCGGTACCGGACGGCCGAAGACTACGCCGGCGCGGACCGGGAGGAGCTGGAGGAGCTGATCCGCTCCACGGGCTTCTACCGCAACAAGGCGAAGTACATCCAGGGCATGGCCCGGAAGCTGGTGGAGGAGCACGACGGCCGGGTGCCGCGGAGCATGGAGGCGCTCACGGAGCTCCCCGGCGTGGCCCGCAAGACGGCCAACGTGATCCTCTCCAACGCCTTCGAGCGGAACGAGGGCGTGGTGGTGGACACGCACGTCCAGCGGGTGTCCCGGCGCCTCGGGCTCACCGACCACGAGCGGCCGGAGAAGATCGAGGAGGACCTCATGGAGGTGCTCCCCCGGGAGCGGTGGCGCTCCTTCGCCTGGAGGCTGATCCTCCACGGCCGGAACACCTGCAGCGCACGGAGCCCTTCCTGCGGCGACTGCATTCTCGAGGACCTCTGCCCGAGCGCCCACGCGTTCGACTGAACCGCGGAGGGTGAGCCCGTGACCCGGCCGCCGACGCCCGCGTCGATCCCTCCTCCCGGCGACCGACCGTGACCGAGGAGAGCCGGCGGGAGCCGGGACGGGCGATCCGACGGGCGGCCCGGGACCTGGGCTTCGACCAGGTGGGCGTGGCGCCGGCGGAGCGGCCCGCCCACGCCGACTGGTACCGGGAGTGGCTGGATCGCGGCTGGCAGGGCGAGATGGAGTGGATGGGGCGGGACTACGCCGTCCGACGCCGGATGGACCCCTCGGAGGCGCTGCCCGGCTGCCGGAGCCTGATCGTGGTGAGCCTGTCGTACGCCACTCCGGAGAACCTCACCGGGGAGCGGCCCACGGCGGGGGCGGCGGCGTCCCCGGCGCGCGGCGAGGACGACGGTGCGGAGTCCGGTCTCCGGCCCGTCGTGGCCCGCTACGTGGACGGGAACCGGGACTACCACCTCCTCTTCGAGGAGCGCCTGGAGCGGCTCGCCGACCGGGTCGAGGAGCTGGCCCCGGGGGCGGAGACCAGACCCTACGTGGATTACGGGCCGGTGCTCGAGCGGGACCACGCCCAGCGGGCCGGGCTCGGGTGGATCGGGAAGAACACCTGCCTGATCGACCCGGAGCGCGGCTCCTACCTCCTGCTCGGCGAGCTGCTCACGACCCTGGATCTGCCGCCGGACGAGCCCTTCCGGGAGGACCGCTGCGGCTCGTGTCGGCGGTGCATCGAGGCCTGTCCGACCGACGCCATCCGCGGCCCGAGGGAGCTGGACGCCCGGCGGTGCATCTCCTACCTGACCATCGAGCTCGAGGGATCGATACCGGTCCACCTGCGGGAGGCCGTGGGCAACCGGGTGTTCGGCTGTGACATCTGCCAGGAGGTCTGTCCCTGGAACCGTGAGACGAGCGAGGCGGCGGATCCGGGCCTCCGGATGGGCAAGCCGGTGGAGCCCGGGACCATGACCGCGTGGGCCGAGGAGCTCCTGGATCTGGACGACCGGGAGTTCGAGGCGCGCTACGGCGACACGCCCTACGAGCGGCCGGGACGCGAGGGGCTGCTGCGGAACCTGTGCGTCGGCCTCGGGAACAGCGGCTCGCAGGAGGCCGCCCGGGTCCTGCTGCGCGCCGTGGAGGAGGGATCCGAGCTGGTGGCCGAGCACGCGGCCTGGGCCCTGGGCCGGCTCGGCGCGCGGGCCCCGGGCGCCGAAGACGGCGGAACGTCCCCGTGAACCCTGCGCTTTACTCGATCGCTTTGTAATCCTCCGGGTCCGGGTGTCCTCCGTTCCGGGCCCCGGCCGGCGTCAGCCGTCGGCGTCCCGGAAGAGCAGGGCCCCGTTGATGCCCCCGAAGCCGAAGGAGTTGCTCAGGGCCCACTCGCCGGACCAGGCGGCGCCCTCGCCGCGCACGAAGCGGAGCGGCGCCTCATCGTCCGGCTCCTCCAGGTTCAGCGTCGGCGGCAGCCAGCCGCGGCGGAGGGCCAGACAGGTGATGGCCGCCTCGATGGCCCCGGAGGCCCCCAGGGCGTGGCCGTAGTAGCCCTTCGTGGCGCTCACCGGCACCTCGTCGGCCCGCGCCCCCAGGACCCGGCGGATCGCCCGGGCCTCCGTGGGATCGTTGAGCGGCGTGGAGGAGCCGTGGGCGTTCACGTGGTCCACGTCTTCCGGCCCGACCCCGGCGTCCTCCAGCGCCTGCTCCATGGCCCGGGCCGCCTGGCTGCCGTCCGGGCGGGGCTTCGTCATGTGGTAGGCGTCGTTCGTGGTCCCGAAGCCGGCGACCTCTCCGTAGACGCGGGCGTCCCGCTCCCGGGCCCGCTCCATGCTCTCCAGCACCAGCACGGCGGCCCCCTCGCCCATGACGAAGCCGTCGCGGTCCCGGTCGAAGGGGCGGGAGGCGGTCTCGGGCTCGTCGTTCCGCGTGGACATGGCCCGGATCATGGCGAAGGAGCCGAAGGTGAGGGCGGCCAGCGGCGCCTCGGCGCCGCCGGCCAGAGCCAGCTCCGCCTCGCCGCGCCGGATGGCCCGGAAGCCCTCTCCGATGCCCAGGGTCCCGGAGGCGCAGCTCATGGCGTTGGTGGAGTTGGGGCCCTGGTAGCCGTACTCGATGGCGATGTTGCAGCTGGCGGCGCCGCCGAAGACGGTCAGCGCCAGCATGGGATTCACGCCGCGCACCCCCTCGTCCATGTAGGCAGCGTGCTGCTCCTCGGCGTAGGCGATGCCGCCCAGCGCCGTGCCCATCTGCACCGCCACTGCCTCCGGATCGGGCTCGTCCGGGTCCACCCCGGCGTCCTCCAGGGCCATGTCGGCCGAGGCCAGGGCCAGCGCCCCGTACCGGTCCAGGCGACGGGCCCGCTTCTCCCCGAGTCGCGCCGCCGGGTCGAAGTCGCGGACCTCGGCCGCCACCCGGGAGCGGAAGTCGGAGGCGTCGAACCGCGTGAGCTCACGGACGCCGGATCGCCGCCGCCGCAGCCCCTCCCACAGCCCCTCCACTCCCTCTCCGATGGGCGTGACGCACCCGATGCCCGTGACCGCCACGCGGCGGTCGCCGTCGTCGCTCATCGCTCCACGCTCCCCTCGGGTCCCGCCCCTCCGCTCGCTCCGGCCTCCGCTGCCTCCCGCTCCGCCCGGGCGCGGATTCCGGCCAGGGTCCGGTCCGCCACCACGTGGACGAAGTGGGGGCCGATGACATGCTCGGCGGCGAACCGGCCGATGAGCGGCCATCCCGGGCCTTCCCAGTCGTGGACGATCACAACGCGGGTCCGGTCGGCCCCGGCTCCGGCGTCGCCGGCCGGCGTGAGGCGCCACTCCACGTCCATGCCCTCGGTGATGCCGTCCACGTGCCGGTACCGGACCACCTGCTCCTCCGGGTCGGCCTCCATCTCGGAGACCCACCAGGTGGGATACGGGACCGGCCCGAAGTACCGGTGCGCGGCCATCTCCACCCGGCCGCGGCCGAATCCGTCCTTCCGGTGGAAGGTGACCCACCGGTAGTGGGGGAGGATCTCCGGCCATCGCTCCACGTCGGCGGCGGTCCTGAACGTGACGTCCGCCGGGGCGTCGACCAGGATCTCGTTGTGGGTGTGCATGGCCATCAGGTAGCTCCCGGTGTTCTGTGTGTCCTGTCGGAAATCATGCTGGATGAGCTGTCCGGGGACGATCGTCCCGGGGTCCGCGGCCAGACGGGTCGGGCGTCTCCCCCCGGCTCCCCCGGCCCCGGCGAGGCCAGCGCCCGTGCCAGGCGATCCGGACGCACCAGGGCCCGGGCCGGGAGCCGGTCGCCGGTGACGTCGAAGAGGAGCGACGGCAGGGCGGGACGCGCGGCGAGGACCCGGGCCAGGCCGTCGATCACCCGGGGACGCGTGACGGCGGCGTCCACCCAGCGCTGGACCCGCCGGCCGGGGGCCAGGAGTCGGCGGGCCTCCCCGCGGTAGCGCTGGAGGGCCGCGCCCTCCAGGGCGGGATCGTCCAGGCACCGGAGGATCGAGCGGGCGGCCAGCCGGGCCGTGGCCAGCGCCCGGAAGATGCCCTGGCCGGTGAGGGGGTCGAAATAGCCCGCCGCGTCGCCCACCAGCAGCGCCCCCGGCACGGCCAGCCGCTCCGGCTTCACCTCGAAGGGGCCCGTGACCTCGATCCCGGAGGCGGGCTCGGTCTCCGCGACCCACGCCTCCAGGCCGTATCCCCGCACCCGTCGGCGGAAATAGCCCTCCCGGGACCGGGAGACGGCCGGCGCCGCCGAGCGCGGGATCACCAGCGTCAGGTTGTAGCGGCCGCCGCCCACCGGCGCCAGGCCCAGCACGCCGTCGTCGCCGAGGCGGAGCTCGCCCGAGCGGGCCGGTCCCCGCGGGGCGTGCACGCGGCGCACCAGCGCGATTCGCCGCCGCGGCCCCGGGTGCACGCCGCCCAGCTCCCGGGCCACCGTGGACCGGAGGCCGTCCGCCCCCACCACGAACCGGGCGCGCAGCTCCCGCTCACGGCCCCGCCCGTCGCGGATCCGGAGCCCGGCCGCCCGGCCCCTCTCCCGGAGGAGGCCCACGGCGCGCGTGCGCTCCAGGAGCCGGGCGCCCTCGCGGCGGGCTCCGTCCAGCAGCGCGGCGTCCAGCTCCCGGCGGGGGAGCGAGAGGCCCTCGGCGGGGCCCCGGCCCCGATCGGGGTCGAACCGTCCGGCGAACCAGGTGCCGCCGGGGCTCCGGACGCGCCAGCCCGTGAGCCGACCGGGCCCGCGCGCCTCCAGCTCCGGCAGCACGCCGAGCTCCCGGAGGAGGGGGGTGGCCCCGGGGCTGAGGCAGTCGCCGCACGGCTTGGAGCGGGGAAAGGACCGCGCGTCGAGCAGGGCCACCTCGACCCCGGCCCGGGCCAGACGGATCGCCAGGGAACTTCCCGCCGGCCCCGACCCCACGACGGCCACGTCGACGTCCCGGTCGCCCGTCCCGGCCGCGGACATCACGCTGACCGTCCGGTCAACGGCGCGGAGGAGCGGCCGCGCCGCCCAGGATGGCCAGGCGGAAGGGCGGGGCCGGCCGCACACGGGCGTCCTCGAGGCCCGTCTCCACGAGCAGCCGCTCGGCCTCCCCCGGCGTGAAGGCCCGGCGCACGGAGCGGGGCCCGTCGGAGCGGGGCAGCGGGTTGTTCCGCCACAGCGTGTGGGCCAGGAGCCGCACGGCCAGGTAGGCGGGCCACGAGCGACGGAGGTCGGCCACCACCCAGGCCCGGCTGGCCACCCGGTCCGCCTCCCGCAGGAAGCTGCGGGCCGCCTCCCTCTCCAGGTGGTGGAGCGTCGTGGAGCAGACGACGAAGTCCACCGCGTCGGCCCGGAGCGGAAGACGTTCGGCCCGCAGCCGGAGGTAGCGGGCGCCGGCCGCCTCGTCGTTCCGGTCTCCCCGGTGCCGGGCCAGCCGGAGCGTCTCCCCGTGGGGGTCGCCCAGGAGGAGGCGGGGGGCGAAGCCCCGCTCTCGCATCCGGCGTCCCAGCTCCCGCCCCATGTCGCCGCCGCCGGCGCCCACGTCCAGGAGCCGGAGCTCGCCGGACGGGGGCGGGCGGCGCTCCAGGGCCCGCGCCAGCGGGCGCCAGACGGCACGGGTGCCGCCGAACCGCCGGTTGGCCCGGGCCAGCGCGTCCAGGGCCCGGTCCAGGAGGTCCGGGTCCTGGTCGCCCCGGTCCATGCGCTCCGGGAGGTCGGAGGGGGGACAGCGGTCGGCGAGTCGGATCACGGGACCAAGCTAGGCTGCCGGTCGCCGGCGAGAAACGGCGGCGTTTGACGGGAGCCGGCCAGCGCGGTAGATGTTTTAATGACACTAAAAATTAAATTAGCTTCTACTAAACACACGTCGACTCCTCTTCCGCCGCCCGTCGCCCCGACTCCGTGACGGCCGGTCCCCCGGGAGGAGGAGCGGGAGCGAAGGCATGGACCCCGAACCGATGAGCAGGCGGGACTGGCTCAAACTCGGCGCCACGGGCGTCGCGGGCCTCTCCGGTGCCGCCGTTCTCCGCATGGCGGGACGGAGCGAGGCCGCGGACGCCATGGAGGCCGCCGGCGTGGGCCAGGACGCCGGCTACGGCGGTGCCGACACCGTCGACGCCGGGCTGGCAGAGGACCGCGCCCGGGCCACCCCTCCCTCGGAGGTGCCCACCCAGGCCGACGTCCGCCACTCCCTCGAGGGCACGTCCCAGGCCCGGATGGGCGTCTACGAGGGGGGCAAGCCCGGCGACGGATTCGACCCCCGGCAGTACCTGACCGAGTTCGACGGCGGCGAGGTCGTGCAGGAGGGCGAGACGACGGTCCACGAGTACGACTTCGTGGCCCTGGACCGGGAGATCGAGGTGGCCCCCGGCGTCTGGTTCCCGGCGTGGACCTACAACGGGCGCGTCCCCGGGCCGACGATCCGGGTCCCCGAGGGAGACGTGATCCGGGTGAACTTCCAGAACGCCGGCTCCCACCCCCACACGATCCACTTCCACGGCATCCACGCCCCGGAGATGGACGGCGTCTTCCCGGTGGTCGACCCGGGGGAGAAGTTCGTCTACGAATTCGAGGCCCGGCCCGCCGGGCTCCACATGTACCACTGCCACGCGGTGCCCCTGAAGCGGCACATCCACAAGGGCCTGTACGGCACCTTCATCGTCGACCCGCCGGGCGGCCGTGAGCCGGCGCGGGAGATGGTGATGCTCATGAACGGCTTCGACACGAACTTCGACGCCGACAACGAGGTCTACGCGGTCAACACCGCGGCCTTCTTCTACCAGAGCAACCCGATCACCGTCGGCGTCGGCGACCCCATCCGGGTCTACCTGCTGAACCTGACGGAGTTCGACTTCGTGAACTCCTTCCACCTCCACGCGGCCATGTTCGACGTCTACCGGACGGGCACGAAGCCGGAGCCGGACGAGTTCACGGACACGATCCTCATGTGCCAGGGCGAGCGACACATCCTGGAGTTCGAGCTGGAGAACCCGGGGCTGCACATGTTCCACGCCCACCAGAGCGAGTTCGCCGAGCTGGGGTGGATGGGCTTCTTCGACGCCGTGCCGGAGCTGGCGGCGGACGAGGGCGTGCCCGTCTACCGCTACGGCTGAGCCGGGGGAGCTGCCATGAACGACACCGTCCGGAGGTGGACCTTCGGCCTCCTTCCCCTGCTCCTGCTGGGCGTGATGATCACCCTCTTCGTCCGGTTCGAGCCCATGGGCTTCATGGAGGACACGTCGCCGCCGGTGCAGGAGCTGACCATCGACCGGATCACGTTCCCCGGGGAGGGGACCGTGGAGCTGCACGTCGTGAACGGCGGGCCCGAGCCGGTGACCGTGGCGCAGGTGATGGTGGACGAGGCGTACTGGGAGCACTCCATCGACGGCCCGCGGACCATCGACCGCCTGGGCGAGCGGACCATCACCATTCCCTACGGCTGGGTCGCCGGGGAGCCGCACGAGTTCACGCTGGTGGCCTCCACCGGGGTCACCTTCAGCCGCGAGGTCCCGGTGGCCGCCCCCACGCCCGAGGTGAACGCGCAGTTCCTGGGAGCGTTCGCACTGCTGGGCGTCTACGCCGGCGTGGTTCCGGTCCTCATCGGGCTGCTCTGGTTCCCCTACCTGCGGGACCTGAGCCGCCGGTGGCTGAACTTCTTCCTCAGCCTCACCGTGGGCCTGTTGCTCTACCTGGCCGTGGACGGGCTCGTGGAGGCCTTCGAGGTGGCGGAGATGGTTCCCGGGGCCTATCAGGGCGTGGGGCTTCTGGCCCTGGGCGTGCTGGGGGCGGTGCTGGCGCTCAGGGCGGCGGGCGCGGCACAGGAGAGTTCCGACCGGGGGCCGTCGAACCTGCGGCTGGCGTACATGATCGCGCTGGGGATCGGCCTCCACAACCTGGGCGAGGGGCTGGCCATCGGGGCGGCGTACACCGCGGGGGAGCTGGCGCTGGGCAGCTTCCTGGTCATCGGCTTCGCCGCCCACAACACCACCGAGGGGCTGGCCATCGTGGCTCCGGTGGCCGACGACCGGCCGTCCCTCTGGCACCTGGCGGCCATGGGGGCGGTGGCCGGCCTGCCCACGGTGGCCGGGACCTGGATCGGCGGCTTCTCCTACAGCCCCGTCGCCACGACCCTCTTCCTGGCCCTGGGTGTCGGGGCCATCCTCCAGGTCGCCTGGGAGATCGGGACGTCCACGCTCCGGTCCGCGGATCAGAAGGTGCTGGTGACCCCGCTCAACGCGGCCGGGCTGGGCCTCGGTCTGCTGGTGATGTACGGGACGGCCATCTTCATGGCCTGAACAGCTCCGCGAGTCCAGGCTCGGGAGGGCGCCGGCTCGCGTCGCTCCCCGGGCTCAGAACAGCCCGGCCAGCCAGTCGGCGACCACGCGGAGCTCGCGCTCGTCCCGCTCGTCGAAGGCGTCCGGGTCGTCGCTGTCCAGGTCCACCTGCCCGTGGATCCGGCCGTCCTCGCCGTCGCGGATGAGGACCACGAGCTCCGACCGCGTCTCCGTGCTGCACGCCAGGTAGTTCTCGCGTTCCCGGACGTCCGGGACGTTGATGTCCCGGCCCTCGGCCACGGCCTCGCCGCAGACGCCCTTCCCGACCGGAATCCGGTCGTGGTCCGTGGGACGGCCGATGTAGTTGTGGAGCACCAGCTCGTCGCCGTCCTCGAGGAGGTAGATCCCGACCCAGTCGAAGTGGTCCTCGCCCTCCTCGATCTCGCGGACGGCGGATCGGAGCAGCTCGTCGCGTGAGGCCCCCTCCTCCCGTGCCTCGTCCAGCCTCTCGACGACTCTCCTGCCCTCCAGCATGCTCTCCCCCCGGTTCCTCGTCGGTTCTGAGTCCTCGTCGGTCGCCGTCGTCGGCGGGTCCACTCTCCTCACCGGCCGCCGCCCGGTCCGTCTTCCGGTCCGTGGTCCCCCTCGATCAGCACGGCCCGGACCGGCGCCGCGTCGGCCGCCCGGATCCGGAGCGGAAGGGCCCGGAGCTCGTACCGGCCCGGATCGACGTGATCCAGGACCAGGTTCTCCAGGATCTGGATTCCCGCCTCGACGCAGGCATGGTGGGCCGGGAGCTCCCTGCTGTCCACCGCGTCCACGGACGGCGCGTCGGTTCCCAGCAGGGGCACGCCCCTCCCGGCCAGGCGGCGTATCCAGGCCGGCGGAACCGGCTCCACCCGGTCGGGGAAGGAGCGATGGTCCTCCCGCCCCCAGCGGAGCAGAACGCGGTCTCCCTCCGGGACGACGCTCTCCAGGGCGGAGCCGGACAGCTCCAGCGCCTCCGGCGCGTCCAGGACGACCGCCGGGCCCATGAACGCTCCCAGCGGCAGGGCCCCCGCGGACGCTCCCGACTCGACCACGTGCAGCGGGGCGTCGGCGTGGGTGCCGTTGTGGAGGCTGGTGGTCAGGGATCCCACGTTGACGCTGTCGCCGTCCGCGATGCGCGCGGTGGCGTCCAGGCGGACCGGCTCGTCGCCGGGCCACGGTTCCGTCTCCTCGGAGAGGGGAACGGAGACGTCGATGATCCGCTCCCCGGCGTCCCCGGCCGCCCCTTCCGGTCGCTCCGTCAGCTCTCCGGACCCTCCGCGCCCGCTTCACCGGCCGGGGAGATGGGCTCCCCGGCGTCGCCGGCACGGCTGTCCAGCGCCGCCATGCCGGGACCCACCAGGACCAGGGCCAGGAGGCCCGCGATGAGGAGCAGGTTGAACTCGATGCCGCCCTGCCCCGGCCCGATCACGTAGAAGCCGTTGGGCGCGTGGACCAGGACGATGCCCACGAGCATGTGGAAGGAGAGGAGCAGCGCGACGGGGGTGACCAGGAAGCCGATGACCAGCGCGATGCCCCCGAAGACCTCGAGCAGCGTCACCACCCAGGCGAAGAATCCGGCCAGCGGAATGCCCAGCTGTCCGAGGAACTCGCCGGTGCCGGCCACACCGCCGGCGATCTTCGGGTAGCCGTGGGCGATGAAGATCACGCCCAGCACGACACGCAGGATGGCGAGTCCGAGCTCCGGGTTCAGTCCGCGCTTCATGAGATCCCTCCTCGTCCGGTGGTGGTCTCCTCCGGCGCGCTCCGGCACGTCCGGGCGGCGCCGCGGGCTCCTCGTGGGCGCCCGCTACATCTCAATGACTCGACCCCGCCCCTCGGTTCCCGACTCGTCCTCGTCGTCCTCGTCGAGCTGCACATCCCGGTGCATGTCCCGGGCCGTCGAGCCCGCCCCGGACGACCAGAACCAGGCGGACCCGGACTCCCCGAACTGGACGCGTGCGTTGCCCTGCCGCACCTGCCGGCGGAGCCAGCCCCGGACCCTCTCCACGAGCTTCGCGCGGACGGGCCGGAAGAGGAGCAGGAAGCCGGCGACGTCGGTGAGCACGCCGGGCGTCACCAGGAAGGCGCCGGCCACCAGCACCATCAGGCCGTGCAGGAGCGAGTCGGCCGGAAGCTCGCCCCGGGACAGCTCCTGCTGGACCTGGAGCCAGGTGCGGGTGCCCTCCCGGCGGGCGAGGGCGGCGCCCACGATGCCCGTCACGAAGATCAGCAGGAGCGTCGGCCCCAGCCCGATGGCCTCGCCGAGCTCGATGAGGACCATCAGCTCGCCGATGGGGACCAGCGTGAAGAGGAGGAGGAGTCGAAGGAGCATGGGGGGGAGGGAGGAGAGGGTGCGAGGAGCGGACGACCGGGAGCTGACCGCCGTCGACCTGCGACGGCGGGCGTCGGGAATCGGCCGACTCTCCGGCGCCGCTCAGATTCCCAGCGTGGCCCGGACCTCGTCGTCGATGCGATCGGGCGTCCAGAAGGGCTTCCAGACCAGGTTGATGTCGGCGGCGTCGATCTCCTCGACCGACTCGGCCTGCTTCTGGCTGTTCTCGAGGATCTCGCCGCCGGCGGGACAGCCCGGGCTGGTGAGCGTCATCGTCACCAGCGCCTCGGCGTCCTCCACCTCGACGTTGTAGACGAGTCCCAGGTCGACGATGTTCATCCCGAGCTCGGGATCCCGCACTTCCCGGAGGGCCTCCATGACGTCCCGGGCGACGGGCTCCATCTCGTCGATGTCCCTGATCGTGGCTTCTTCCACCATGGTCGTGCCTCGCTGAAGTTGACGCTGTCGGGCCGTCCGGCCCGGTCTCTCGCTCTCCGGGAGGGCGTCTCCGGAGCCGCGGTGCGGACGCTGCTACCCGTGAGCCCCCGGCTTGTTTGCGATCCGGCCGGCGGCGCGTTCTCCGCACGGCCGGCGCGGCGCACTCAGGCGCCGAGCTCGTCGGCCAGATCCTCCAGTCCGGCGCCCGGGTCCCCCAGCCGCTCGTCGAACGTCGCCCGGGCCCGCACGAGCCGCCGGCAGGCGTCCATCGGCTCCTGGTCGTTGATCAGGATCGCCGACACCACCCGTCCGTCGCGCTCGCCCAGGGCCACGCATCCCTCGTCGGCCGCGTCCTCCAGGTCGCCGCGGAGGACCGTGCGGTCGGCGGTCGTCGGGCGGCCGTAGACGTTCAGGCTGAGGTCGAAGACGTCGGTGAAGAAATAGGAGAGGTGGTCGTAGCTCTCGCCGGCGCCGGCCATGTTGCGCCCGGCCAGTCGCCCGTGGGCCTTCGCGTGGTCCCAGTGCTCCACCCGCGCCCGATCTCCGAAGACCGGGTCGGGATATCGGGCCACGTCGCCGGCGGCGTAGATCCCCTCCGCGTCCGTCTCGGCGTGCTCGTCGACCACGATGCCGTCGTCCACCGCGAGCCCGGCGTCGGCGGCCAGCTCGTGGTTGGGGCGGATCCCGACGCCGACCACGGCCAGGCCGCAGTCGAGCCGGCCGCCGCCGGAGAGCTCGGCCTCCTCCACCGCGTCGCCGCCCGCGAAGGCGTCGACGCTCTCTCCGAGCCGGAACTCGACGCCTCGCTCCTCGAAGTACGACTGCATCCAGTCCGCGAGGCGCCCCGGCAGCATCCGTCCCCACACCCGGTCCTGGACCTCCACCACGGTGGGCCGGGCGTCGAAGTCGGTGAACGCGGCGGCCAGCTCCATTCCGATGAAGCCGGCCCCGACCAGCACCGTCCGGTCCGCTTCCCGGGCCCGGGACCGGATCCGCTCGGAGTCGCCCGCCGTCCGCAGCGTCGCGACGCCCTCCAGGTCGGTGCCCGGCACGTCGAGGTCGCGCGGTCGCCCGCCGGTGACCAGGAGGATCCGCCGTGCCGTGACGTCCCCGCCGGAGGCCGTCTCCACCTTCATGGCGTCCGGGGAGAGACGGGTGGCGCGCCGGCCCAGGTGCAGCTCCGCGTCGGCCTCCTCCTCGAACCATCCCTCGGGCTTCACGTGCAGGAGGCTCCGGGGGGCGCCGTCGGGTGCCTGGAGAAACTCCTTCGACAGCGGCGGCCGGTGGTAGGGAGCGTCCTCCTCGTCCGACAGGACGGCGATGGAGCCGTCCTCGTCGACCTCCCGGATGCCGTCGACGGCCGAGGCGGCGGCGAGACCGCCGCCCACGATCAGATAGTCGTAGTCCATGGGTGGCCCGTGGGGTACGGTGAATTCGTCTCGCGTGCGCGGCGGGCGGGCAGGCTCGGCGGCGGCCTCACGGTGCCCCCTCCCGCTCCGCGATTCGGTAGAAGACGACGCGACCGGCCTGCAGCTCGGGCACCGCCAGCAGGGCGTCCCTCCGGAGGAAGTCCGCGGGCGTTGTGAGGCCCTCGAGCCAGGGGGGTGAGGGCTCCCAGTGCCCGGGGCGCCGGCGGTGCAGCGCGTGCAGCGTGCCGCGGCCGAAGTCGGAATACAGGATCCGGTCCTCGCCGGCGGGCTGGATTCCGTCCAGGTTCTCGGCGTCCAGCGGATCCGCCAGCAGGGTGACGGAGCTGTCCGGGTCGAGGCGGAGCACGGCGCCCTCCCATCCGGCCACCAGCAGGCCCGGACCGGCCGGGTCGGCGTGCAGGCCGTTGGCGCCGCTCAGCGAGCCGGCGGCGCCGTGTCGGCTCCACGCCTCGCCGGCGGGATCGACCCGGTAGACGGCATCGCCCCGGGAGTCCGACACGTACACCGCCCCGTCGTGTCCCACCGCCACGTCGTTCAGGAAGCGGCTCTCCGGAATCGTCAGCTCGAAGACGGCCGTGTCGGCGCGCAGATCGACGCCCACCACGGTGTGGAGGTCGGCGATCCACGCCCGGTCGCCCCGGACGTCGATCCCCTTCGGCGCATCCAGGACGGCGCCGAGGCTGCCGGACGTCATGGCCCGGCGCTGCACCGAGTCGCCGGAGGGGGAGACGGCGGTGACGAAGCCGTTTCCGTCCTCCGCCGACGGCTCGCCGGCGATGTTCGTGATCAGGTACCTGCTCCGGGCGCTGTCCCAGGCCACGCTCTCCGGACTCCGGAGCGAGTCGACGGCGAAGAGGCGGGTCAGCTCCGGCGGGGTCGTCCCGGCGGTCTCCGTCTCCTCGCCGGCGCATGACGCCAGCGGCGCCAGGAGCAGCAGGACACCGAAGACGGGCAGGAGCCGCCGGGCAGGACGCGTGGTCGCCGGGCTCACGGCTACGGGTTGACCGGGCGGATCTCCACTTCGCTCACGGTGCCGCGGTCCGAGAGACGGACGGACTCGACGATCAGCTCCGCCACGTCCTCCGGCGCCACGATCCTGTCGCGGTCGGGGTCGTGCCCCTCGGCCTCGTCGAAGAACGGCGTGTCCACCGAACCGGGGCAGACGGTGAGGACCCGCACGCCGCGGTCACGGAGCTCCACCATCAGGGACTTGGAGAGCCCCATGACGGCGTGCTTGGAGCCGGCGTAGACCGAGCCCTTCGGAAAGAAGTTCTTCCCGGCCAGCGAGGCCACGTTGACGACCACACCGTCGCCACGCTCGGCCATGGCCGGGGCGAACGCTTTGCAGCACAGGAAGACGCCCCGGACGTTGACCCCGAAGCAGCGGTCGAAGTCGTCCACGCTCAGCTCCTCCAGGGAGCCGAAGAGGCCGATTCCGGCGTTGTTGACCAGGACGTCGACCGGACCGAGCTCGTCGCGGACCCGCCCGGCCAGGTGCTCCACGTCCTCCTGCCGGGAGACGTCGGCCGGGACCGGCAGGACCTCGCCGCCCTCCGATCGGATCTCCTCTGCCGCCTCCTCCAGGTCCGGCTCCGTGCGGGCGCAGATGGCGACACGGGCGCCGTCCCGGGCCAGGGCGCGGGCGGTGGCCCGTCCGATGCCGGTGCTTCCGCCGGTGACGAGGGCGACGCGATCGTCCAGCTCCATGTGTCTCCTCTCTCACTGCCGATGGGCGAGTGCTCGGGGCGGGGCTCCGGGGACATGTCCGCGGCAACTTCCGTACGCGCCGCCGTGGAGGTCGTGCCTCCCGTCCCGTCAGGTCAGCGCCCGGTCCACCAGCTCCACGGGATGGACCGCCCGGACCGCCGCCCGACGCTCCCTGAGCCCCGAGCCGATCTGCATCAGACAGCCCGGGTTCCCGGTGGCGACCCAGCGGGGGGCGTCGCCCTCGATGTCGTCGAGCTTGGGGGCCAGCACGCGCTCCGCCAGCTCCGGCTGCAGGAGATTGTAGATGCCGGCACCGCCGCAGCAGCTGTCGCACGACGGGAGACGGCTCACCTCGAGCCCCTCGATGCGGCCCAGCACGTCCAGGGGCTCGTCCTCCACTCCCTGGCCGTGCAGCAGGTGGCAGGGGGCGTCGTACGCCACCCGTCCCGCCAGCGCGAGCGGCGGACGCTCCGGGGCGTCGTCCAGGAGCTCGGTGACGTCGCGGACGCGGTCGGCCAGCTCCCGCGCCCGGGCCACCCAGACCGGGTCGCCGGCCATCCACTCCGGGTACTCCCGCATGGCCGCGCCGCAGCCGGCCGAGTTGACGGCGATCCGGTCGGCGCCGCTCTCCTCGAAGGCCCGGATGTTCCGCCGGGCCAGCTCCCGGGCCTCCTCCTTCATCCCCGCGTGCGCGTGGAGCGCGCCGCAGCAGCCCTGCTCCGTCGCCGCGACCTCCCCGTAACCGTGGGCGCCGAGGACCCTCCTCGTCGCCCCGTTGACGTGCCCGAAGAGCCCCGACATCACGCATCCCTCCAGCAGGGCGAAGGAGGGCGCGTCGGAAGCGGGCGCCTCCGCGTCGCTCCCGGCATTTCCGGCATCCCCGGCATCCGCCGCCCCGTCCGCGGGACGGGTCGACGCCAGCAGCCGCATGGCCAGGCCGGCCCGGCCGGGCAGCACCCGCTCCAGAGCTCCCGCCAGGCCCGTGGCGCGCAGGGCGCGGCCCAGGCCCAGGGCAAGCCGGGTGCGGAGGGCGTCGCTGAACACCCAGAGCAGCAGGCGGGTCAGGAGGTCCGGTCCGCCGGCCGCCTCGGTGCGGTCCGCCCGGGCCCGCTCCAGCAGGGAGCCGTACTCCACGCCGGCGGGACAGGCCGTCTCGCAGGCCCGGCATCCCAGGCAGCGGTCGATGTGGGTCGCGAACGCCCCGTCGTCGGAGTCCAGGCGTTCCTCGACGAGGGCGCGCATGAGATAGATCCGTCCCCGGGGCGAGTCGTTCTCGTCCCCGAGGACGCGGTAGGTGGGACACGCCTGCAGGCAGAAGCCGCAGTGGACGCAGGCCAGGATCCCCTCCTCGTCCTCCGCCAGGTGGAGGTCGGCCAGCCCGGCCCGCCGATCGTCGGTCACCGTCTCAGGAGCCGTCCGGGGACGCCGAGGGGAGGGGGACCGCGGAGCTGTGGTCGTGCACGATCCACCACCGGCCCTGGATCCGCTCCCAGACCAGCGAGAACCAGCCCGTGCCCGTCACCGAGTCGCCGCGTAGCAGAGTGTACCGGCCGATGCTCAGGGCCCGCCCCTCGCCGAGCCCCCGGACCCGGACGTCGCCGAAGCGGAGGGAGTCGCGGCGGGCCTCCCCGGAGAAGACGGGCTCGTAGCGCTCACGGAGCTCGGCGAAGCCGGATCGGAGCCCGCCGGAGCCGATGTAGGTGGTGGAGTCGGATTGCCGGTAGGAAGCCAGGAAGTCGCCGATCTCGCCCCGGTTCCACCCCGCCGCGGAGCTGTCCAGCGCGGACCGGATCACCGAGTCCGGCGCCTCCGCCCCCCGCCACTCGCGCTGCTCCGAGGGGGGCACCTCCTCGACCCAGCAGCCCGCTCCCGGGGCTGCCAGGAGGACCGCAGCGGCGGCCGCCACGGACCGCCGGACCGCGGTCACGTGGAGCCCTCCCCGTCGCTCCCGTCCGCGCGCTCCCGCTGCGGCGTCCACCGCCGCTCCCGCGACCCTGCGCGGCGGTTCACAGCCCGGGCCAGGGTGAAGAGGAGGTCCGACAGGCGGTTCACGTAGGGGAGGACCGCGTCCTCCAGGTCCGGGCGCTCCTCCAGGAGGCGGGTGATGGCCCGCTCCGCGCGGCGACAGATCGTGCGGGCCACGTGCAGCTGCGCGCCGGCCCTGCTGCCGCCGGGCAGGATGAACGCGTCGAGCTCGGGGAGCTCCCGGTCCAGCTCGTCGATCCACTCCTCCAGGTCCTGGATGCGGGAGCTGTCCAGCGGGGGGATGGTGCCCCGCTCCGTGGCCTCCGCCGGGTCGGCCGCCGCCAGCCGCGAGCCGATGGTGAAGAGGTCCTCCTGGATCGCAGCCGTCCGCTGCCCGTCGAGGTGACCCCCTCCCTGCTCGTCCTCGTCCATGGCGAGAGCCAGCCCCAGGGCGGCGTTCAGCTCGTCCACGGCGCCGTAGGCCGCGACCCGCGGGTCGTCCTTGCGGACGCGCGCGCCTCCGAAGAGGTCCGTCTCGCCCTGGTCGCCTCGTCGCGTGTAGATCTTCATGGAACGATCCGGTCGGAATTCAGACGAAGTCGCCGGCCCACGGCCGGTCGCGGCCGCCGAGGGCCGTCACCACCCGCCCCTCGAGCTCGACGCGGCCGGTGTCCCGCAGGGAGGCGGCCCGCTCGTGGAGGCCGGGTCCCCCCCGGGCCACCTCCACCCCGGCGTCCGGGGCGGCCGCGTTCCCGGCCGAGACGGCGGCGTCGCCGTCGGTCCCGGGGTCCAGGCGAGCGGTGACGACGCCCTCCCGGGGATGGGCGACGATCTCCACCGTTCCGGGCGTCTCCCGGAGCGCGGTCACGACGTGCGCAACATAACCGGGGCCGACGCGGAAACGGAGGCAGGGTCTCCGGCGGGCAGGGCGGGGGTCCGCGTCCGCCTCCCCGCCCCCGACGGGCCCGCGCTCCAGGCGCAGGTCGCGTGTCGTGGCCCACCGCTCGAGCCGCTCCCGGCGGGCGTCGACGGAGGCGGAAGAACCGGACAGCTCCACCACGAGCGCAGGCGTCTCTCCGGCGTCCGCGGACCACCGCCATGCTTCCGCTTCCGGCTGCCAGTCCCGGCTGGCGTCCACACCCACGGTGGCGCCCGCCAGCTCCGCCGAGTCCCCGGAGCCTGGTCCCGGACGCAGCTCGAAGCGACGGCGGACCTCGGGCAGGGGCCAGACCCGGAAGGTCACGCGGGTGACGAGACCGAGCCGCCCCCGGCTGCCGCACACGAGACGCGGCATGTCGTAGCCGGCCACGTTCTTCACCACCGCCCGTCCCCAGTCCAGGCGCTCCCCTCCGTGGCTCACGACCCGCACCGCCAGCACCTGTCGGCGCACCGGGCCGTACTCGCCGGCGTAGGGCGTCGGAGGCACGGCGGCCACGAGCCCGCCGGCGGAACGCCGGAGCCCCGTGCCGGAGAGGGGGATCCACTGCCCCTCCTCCCGGAGCCGCTCCCGAAGCCCGGACATCCGCACGCCGGCCCCGACGGTCACCGTCAGGTCCTCGGGGCGGTAGTCCACGATCCCGTCCAGCTCCCCGGTGGAGACCACGGGCCGGCCGTCGGCCTCCACGGCCTCGCGGACGAATTCCGGCAGGTCGCCGGGGGAGGAGCCGGTGAAGAGGGGCGACGGGCCGTCGGCGGAGAGCTCCGACATCAGGGACGCGGCCTCCCCGGTGTCGGACGGGCGGTGAACGGAGAGGGATGCGCTCATGGCCGCGGCCCGGCCCCGCCGGTGGGGCGGCCCGCCTCAGGCGCCGAGCTCGCCCCGGAGCAGGTCGCGCAGCTTCTCGTGCTCGTCCCGGAGCTCCTCGCCTCGCTCCCGTGCCTCGCGGCGCCCGGGCGCCGGCTCGAGGTCGACGAACGCGTTCGCCCCGTCCTCCTCGGCGATGAACGAGAGGGTGCAGCGGTAGCCGTCGACGCCGGTGGCCCGCTTGGCGATGAGGTCCACGGAGTAGGTCGAGCCGTCGACCTCGAGCCCCTCGGCCACGGGGACCTCGATCTGATCCTTCCTGCGGTAGCGTGCCATCGTGGTCGGTCTCCCCTCATTCCGCCGTCGCTCCGGTCGGCCCTCCGCCGGCGGGCGCCGGCAGCATCTTGTCCGGGTTGCATCGCCCGTCGGGGTCGAAGGCCCGCCCGAGCCGGCGCTGGGCGGCCAGCTCTCCGTCGCTGAAGATAAGCGACATGTACTCGCGCTTGTCCAGTCCGACCCCGTGCTCTCCGGTGATCGTTCCGCCGGCCTCCACGCACAGCTCCATGATCTCCGCGCTGGCCTCCTCGACGCGCCGCAGCTGCTCGGCGTCGCGGCGGTCGAAGACCAGGTTCGGGTGGAGGTTCCCGTCGCCGGCGTGGAAGAAGTTGGCCAGGGTGACGTCATGCTCCTCGGCGATGCGCTCGATCTCCGGCAGGAGGTCGGGCAGGGAGCTCCTGGGAACGGCGGCGTCCTGCACGAGGATGTCCGGCGCCAGCCGCCCGAGAGCCCCGTAGGCCTTCTTTCGGGCCTGCCAGAGCTGCTTCCGCCGCTGCTCCTCGCGGGCCACCTCGACCCCGGGGGCCCCGGAGGCCTCCAGGACCTGGCGGACCCGCTCCACCTCCGCCTCGACCTCCTCCTCCAGCCCCTCGCTCTCCACGATGAGGGCGGCGCCGGCGTCGGTGGGGAGGCCGGCGGCGAACTCCGATTCCTCGACGATGCGGATGGTGTTCCGGTCCACCAGCTCCAGCGCCACGGGGAGGAGGCCCTCTCCGATGATGCGGCTCACGGCGGCGCCGGCGGTCCCCACCTCGTCGAAGAGGGCCAGGGCCGTGCCCACCGCCGGCGCGGCCGGCGCCAGCCGGACCCGGATTCTGGTGACCACGCCCAGGGTGCCCTCGGAGCCCACCACCAGGCCGGCCAGGTCCAGCCCGCCGTCGTCGCCCCGGTCCAGCCGCAGGCGGCGACCGTCGGGAAGGACCAGGTCAAGCCCCAGCACGTGATCCGTGGTCACCCCGTCCCGGAGACAGTGGGGCCCCCCGGCGTTGGTGGCCACGTTGCCGCCGATGGTGCAGGTGGAGCCGCTGGCCGGATCCGGCAGGTAGCGGAGGCCGTGGGCCGCGGCAGCCGCGCTGATCTCGTCGGTGACGACGCCGGGCTCCACCACGGCCCGTCGCGACTGCGGGTCCACCTCCAGGATCCGATTCAGGCGAACCGTGGAGACCAGGACGGCGTCGTGGGCGATGGCGCCCCCGGCGAGCCCGGTGCCGGAGCCCCGGGGCACGAACGGCACCTCCGCCCCGTGCAGGAGCCGGACGACCTCCGCCGTCTCCTCCTCCGTGCCCGGGAAGACCACCGCGGCGGGGTCCCCGCGCACCGAGGTCAGGGCGTCGGACTCGTAGGCCATCAGGCGGGACGGCTCGGTGAGGACGTGCTCCGTCCCCACCGTCTCCTCCAGACGGCGGGCCAGCGAGTCCGGGACCGGGGTGGAACTGCGGTGCATCACGGGCATAAGAGATTAGACGCGCCGGCCGGCGTGAACAACGCGAGGCCGGGCACAGAGGGACGGGGATTTCTCCGCGAACGCCTCCCGGGATCGGGTCGATCAGCGGCCGGGCGAGGGCCCGAACGCCGCGGGTTGACAGTCCCGATGAGGGTGAGTAGGATACCCGGCCCACACGATGCGGGGTGGAGCAGTCTGGTAGCTCATCGGGCTCATAACCCGAAGGTCGCAGGTTCGAATCCTGCCCCCGCTATTTGACAGCATCCGGCGCCCGGACGAGGCGGGCGTCGGCTCAGATGATTCGGTGCGGGGTGGAGCAGTCTGGTAGCTCATCGGGCTCATAACCCGAAGGTCGCAGGTTCGAATCCTGCCCCCGCTACCTTTTTCGTGGAGCCCGGCGCGGAGACTCGCCGATCCGGAGCCAGTGAGACGCCACGTGTTCCCACTCCGAAGCAGAGACTTCAGGCACCGTTCGAAGCGGCGTGGCTGGCCGCGGGAACGCGGCGGGAGCCGGGCGGCGTCCGGGGGGCGGACGGTCCGCTGAGGCGAGAGACGCCTTCGAGGCTCCACGAACCGTCCACGCCCCGCCCGGCCGGCGGGGTTTTTTTCTGGATGGACGGGAAGGCAGGTCTCCTTCCGGGGTAGCTCAGTGGCAGAGCGGGTGGCTGTTAACCACTTAGTCGCGGGTTCGAATCCCGCCCCCGGAGCTCTCGGGAGCCCGGGCCGCTCGGACCGGACGCCAGCGGAGGCCTGGGTAGCTCAGGGGTAGAGCACCGCTCTGAAAAAGCGGGTGTCGGAGGTTCGACTCCTCCCCCAGGCATGGACAGAGGGGCGACCTGATAGGGGCGTAGCTCAACTGGGAGAGCTCCGGTCTCCAAAACCGGCGGTTGGGGGTTCGAGTCCCTCCGCCCCTGCTCTCCGGCCTCGGGCCGGAGCCCCGCTCGCGTAGCTCAGGGGTAGAGCGCGTCCTTGGTAAGGACGAGGCCACGGGTTCGAATCCCGTCGCGAGCTCTCGCCCGGTATCGGGGGGCGATGCGCCCGTAGCTCAGCTGGATAGAGCATCGGCCTTCTAAGCCGAGGGTCGCAGGTTCGAATCCTGCCGGGCGCGTGACGGAACGGAGCCTTCCGACCGCGGTAGATTTGCAGGCCCGGCCGTGGGGTCGGCAGCATGGTACTCGCTGCCCCCGTCGTCTAATGGCTCAGGACATCACTCTTTCAAGGTGAAGATAGGGGTTCGATTCCCCTCGGGGGCGTGCCCTCCGGACGCCGACGGGGAGACGACGCCCGGCGCCGGAGCGAGACGGACAGCACAGGACGGACGAGTCACGTGGGGCCGTAGCTCAGTTGGGAGAGCGCGTGAATGGCATTCACGAGGTCACGGGTTCGAGTCCCGTCGGCTCCACTTTTTTCGGCTGTTTCTCACACCGGCGGCGCTAGCTCAACTGGCAGAGCAACGGACTCTTAATCCGTAGGTTCGGGGTTCAAGTCCCTGGCGCCGCACCTCGCTGCATGACAGAGGTGCCCGTAGCTCAGCTCGGATAGAGCGTCGGCCTCCGGAGCCGAAGGCCGCAGGTTCGAATCCTGCCGGGCACATCAGAGAGAACGTCACGACCCGCTCGGGTGGCGGAACTGGCAGACGCGCAGGGTTCAGGACCCTGTGGGACTTGTAATCCCGTGGGGGTTCGAATCCCCCCCCGAGCACTGGCGGGCGCACGGTGCCGAGTCGCGGACTCGGGATCGCGCCCCGGAGTCCGGCTTCCTCGGCCGGTACGACGGACCGGGGCCTCGCGCCATGCCCAGGTGCTGGAACTGGCAGACAGGCTAGCTTGAGGGGCTAGTGCCCCTTCGTGGGCGTGTGGGTTCGAATCCCACCCTGGGCACTGCGTGAAGACAGAAGGACGACGCGCCCTGCGCCCGTAGCTCAGCTCGGATAGAGCGCAGGCTTGCGGAGCCTGAGGCCCCAGGTTCGAATCCTGGCGGGCGCGCTCACGAGACCCCCGAGAGATCGGGGGTTTTCGTGTTCGTGATCGGTACGTGGGCGGTCGAGCCCCCTGCTCGCGGAACGGCGGCTACCTCTATCCCCCCGGAGGCGAGAGTCGGGGGATTCCCTACAGACGCACCGCCCTCTCTGTGCGATCATGTGATTGACCGTGGCTCCGAACACCGGAGCCTCCGGACCGGGCGGGGAGACCTCCCCGTTCGGCCACCAGCGTGGCCGGAGCCAGCCGGTCGGGAGCGTCGGAGACAGCGCTCCCCCCGTCGCTTCGGCCTGAACCCCTCAGCGGAGGAAGGATTCCATGGCCACCGTGACCACCATCGAGGGCATCGGCGCCGCCACCGCCCGGAAGCTCAAGAAGGTCGGCATCGGGAGCACAGAGAAGCTGCTCGAGGTGTGCTGTGAGCCACAGGGACGGGAGCGGATCGCCCGGGAGGCTCGCATCGACGAGCGAAAGCTCCTGCGCCTCGTCAACCACGCGGATCTCATGCGCGTCAAGGGAGTCGGGGGCGAGTTCGCCGAGCTCCTCGAGGCTTCCGGAGTGGACAGCATCCCCGAGCTCGCCCGGCGCGACGCCGGGAATCTCGTGGTGAAGCTGCACGAGGTGAACGACGCGAAGAAGATCACCCGCCGGCTCCCGTCGGAGAAGCAAGTGGTGGGCTGGATCAAGGCCGCCGGACGACTCGAGCCGATGGTCAGCCACTGACGTCGATCTCCGGGCCCGCCGCAGAGGTGGCGGGCCCGGGACCTCCCGCTGTCCGGACGAGGAGGGCCCAGCACCGGCCTGGCGGAAACCGGTTGCGCCGGCCGCCCCGATCGACGAGTCTGTCCGTACGTTCTGACTGCGTGGTTGGACTCCGGGTCAGGTCCTGGCATGTCCGATCTGGTGCAGCGGATCAGGGATTTCCTTTCGGAGCTCAGGCGGCGGCAGATGTACCGCGTCGCTGTCACGTACGCGGGTGCGGCCTTCGTCGTCTGGCAGGCAACCGCCCTGCTGGTCCGCGCGCTGGACTGGCCCGAATGGGTGCTCTCCGCCGTCGTCCTGGTGGCCATTGCCGGCTTTCCGGTCGTGGTGGCACTGGCATGGATGTACGAGGTCGGCCCGGAAGGTCTCCGTCCGACGCCTCAGGGGGCGGAGGAGACGACCGCCGAGGTCGCTGAGACCGGGGCCGGCTGGAAGAGGTGGATCAGCGGCGGACTCCTGGCGTTACTGGCCGCCGGCTCGTTGGTCTGGATCCTCTGGCCTCACCAGACCCTCGCGTTCGGCGAGGGCGATTCGCTGATCCTCGCCGATTTCCGAAACAGGACGGCGGATTCCACCCTCACCGGCAGCTTGGCCACGGCGTTCCGAATCAGCCTCGAGCAGTCTCCCTATCTGAACGTCTACCCGGAGCGAAAGGTCGACGAGACCCTCGAGCAAATGAGTCTCGACCCCGACACCGCGCGTCTCACTGCAGACCGGGCCCGCGAGGTCGCCACTCGGGAGGGAGTCCCGGTGACCGTGGTGCCGGCGGTCTCCGAGTTGGCGGGCACATACCGGGTCGGCCTGACGATCTATCCAGCCGGGATGGATGAGGCCGCAGCAACTGCGTCCGTGGAGGCGGAGAGCAGGGACGCATTGCTCGGGGCGCTGGACGATCTGGCCGTCCGTCTACGCGATCGATTGGGGGAGTCGGAAGACGAGATCGATCGGCACCGAAGTCCTCTGGCAGAAGTGACGACTCCCTCGTTCACGGCCCTCAAGCTCTTCTCCCGCGGAAAGGACGAATACACCGCGGGTCACTTCGCGGAAGCGCGACGCCTCTTCCGTCACGCGCTGGAGGTGGACAGCAGCTTCACTGGTGCCAGGGCCCAGCTCGGAATGCTGGTCTACGAGCAGTTCGACCGTGAGCGCGGCGCGGCCCTCCTGAGCCGGGTAGTGGAGAACGCCGACGATCTGACGGAATTCGAGAGCTTTATGATTCGAGCGTTCCACGCGGCTGCCGTGCAGGGGAAGCCGGAGAAGGCGGCCGGGCTGTACCGTTCGCTGATCGATCTCTACCCGAACCGGGCCGAGCCGCACAACAACCTGGGTCGGGTTCTGGCACGTCTGGGCCGCCCGAAGGAAGCGGCCGAACACTACCGTCGTGCCCTCGCCATCGATTCCGCGACGCATCTCTACTACGCAGGCCTCAACAACGTCTACCTCTATCAGCTGGGCCGAGTGGACTCGGCACTGAGCCTGGCGCGCCGGCGTCTACGGATGGACAGCACCTACTTCTGGGCGTGGGATCACCTCGGTTGGGCATACCTCGGCATCGACAGCCTGTCGTCCGCCGGGCGAGCCTACGAGCGCGCGCTCGAGGTTCGGCCCGAGTCGCTGAAGGCACTGCTGCGGGCGGGCTTCGTCGACCTTCTGCGGGAACGGCCGCGGGAGGCGCTGCGCCATTTCCACCGGGTGATCGAGCTGGAGGGCGTCACCGCCAGGGCGCGGGACGAGGGGCTCTACTACGCGGGGCTCGCGAGCCAGCGGCTCGGTGAGGACTCCGCGGCACGGGCCCATCTTCAGCGGTATCGGGACTACGCCGAGCGCTTCGCGCGTCAGTCCCCCACCCGGCCGGCCGAGCAGCTGGAAGTGGCCCGAGCCCTGTCGAGGCTGGGGGAGCGGGAGCGGGGCTGGCGGATCGCGCAGGCCGCACTCGAGGGGCGCCGGAGCTGGGCGGGACTCCAGTTCAACGTGGCGACGGTCGCCGGCGCTCAGAATCGCGACGGAGCGGTCCTGTCTCACCTCACCGAGGCTCTCCGGATCGGATATCGAAACTACATCTGGATCAAGGTCACTCCGGATCTGCACTCGTATCGCAACGAGCCCCGCCTTCGCGGGATGCTGGATACGCTCATCCATCGCCCGGATGAAGGCGGCTGACGACGACTCGACGGACGGAAGGGGAAACAAGAGAGTCTGCCCGCCGCCTCTCAGCCCCGGTACGCCTCCCGGATCCTCCGCTCCAGGGACTTCTCCGCCGGGTCGCAGTCCAGCATCAGGGACTCCCGGGCGTCCCCGGGCAGGGCCGCCTCCGGAGCGAGCCCGACGATCTCGCTCCCGGTCACCTCGACCCCCTCCCCCTCGGCCTCCCGCTGGACGGCCTCGAAGACCTCCAGGGGCGGGACGCTCCGCACCTTGAGCAGGTTGGTCGACACCTGCGCCCGGCCGTCCACCTCGAATCCCAGGGCCTGCACGTGGGGCAGGCCGCCGTCGGACGACCGGATCGCCCGGGCGATACGGCGGGCGACCTCCACGTCGCCGGTGTCCAGGATGACGTTGTAGGCGACCAGGATGCGGCGGGCGCCCACGGCGGTGGCGCCGGCGGAGCGGTGCACGCGGGGTGGGCCGAAGTCGGGCTTCCGGTCCGGGTCGGACTCGATCGTCTCGCGCAGGGTCTCGAACCCGCCCTTCCGGAAGCTGGCCGGCACGTCGCGTCCGGCCCGGCGGGCCGCCTCCCCGTACAGGAACACGGGGATCCGGAGCTCGTCGGCGATCCGTCGCCCCACCCGTCCGGCCAGCGTCACGCAGCGGTGGATGTCCGCCCCCCGGTTTCCGTCCAGGTCCAGACCGTCCAGCGGCACGAAGGGCACGACGTCGGCGGCGCCGATGCGGGGGTGCTCCCCCTCGTGCTCCCTCAGGTCGATCCGCCGGGCGGCCTCCACCACGGTGTGGTAGACGGCCTCGGCCAGGGGGTCCGGCTCGCCCACCATCGTCAGGACCGTTCGGTTGTGCCAGCGGTCCGGGGCCACGTCGAGGACCTTCGCGCCGTCCACGGAGGAGGCGGCGCTCGCCAGGTCGTCGATGAGCCCGCGGTCACGGCCCTCGCTGAAGTTGGGCACGCACTCGATCAGCGGCTCCGGCAGGGCGGAGGTCATGGCGTCGGCTCAGCTCCCGGAGTCGGCGGCCGCCGGCCGCAGCGTGTCGACCCCCGCGACGCTCCGCAGCGCCACGGCGGCGGCCCCGAGTCCGAAGGCCGTGGCCAGGACCTTCACCACCGCTCCGAGCCACGGCACGAGCCCCACAAGGAAGAGGAGGGCGCCGCCCACGAGGAAGGCGAGGAGGATCCTGCGGCGTCCCCGTCCGGCCCGGTCGCCCAGCACGAGCTCCCCGATCCACAGGGCGAGGACGGCACGGGCCACGTAGAGGGCGAACGCGAAGACCGCCCCGCCGATCAGGGCCAGCGGTATCCCCACCACCGTGATGAGCGAGGCCACGAGCAGCGCCGGGACCGCCAGAAGGGCGATCAGCCCGACCCCGAGGGAGGGAAGCGGGCTCTCCCGGCCGCTCTCCAGGAGCCGGTCGGCGCCCGACGGGAACAGGGCGCCGAGGACCAGTCCCGTGAAGAGGAAGGCGGCGAGGCCGAGCAGACCGCCCACCCATCCCGACACCTGCGGGACCCACCCGGGCACCGGCGGCTCCTCCATCGGCTCCCGGGTGACCGTCCCGCTCACCACGGCCTCCGGCGACCGGTCGAGGGCGTTCGGCGACTGGTAGCTGAGGTCGCCCCGTATTCGCGCGTCGGGCCCCAGCGTGAGGTGGTCGGCGGCGACCCGGACGTCCCCCTCCACGGGCCCGTCGATCCGGACCTCGCCGCCGCCGGCGAGAACGGAGCCCCGGACCGGACCCGTCACCCGGATGCTTCCGCCGGCCAGGTAGGCGTTGCCGCCCACGTCGGCGTCTCCGGCGAGGCGGACCTCGCCTCCGGCCAGCGTCACGTTCCGGCCCACGCTGGAGTCGAGCAGGACCTGACCGCCGGCCGCGCGGACGCTGCCGCCCACCCGCCCGCCGACCTCCACGCGCCCGCCGGCCGAGAGGACGTCGCCGACCACGGGTGCCCGGACGCTGACCTGCCCACCGGTGGCCATGGCGTCGCCGGCGACGCTGTCCCGGAGGGTCACCGCCATGCCCGCGGCGACGCGATCCGACCCCACGGGGAGCACCTGCTGGGCGGCGGAGAGCTGATCGAACCGTTCCTGGGCCGCCGGACCCCCGGGAAGCGGGGAGAGGGTCACCGTGGCGCCCACCCCCAGGGCGGCGAGCAGGGCGATGAGCCTGGTCGTCATGGCGACGTCCCGTGCAGGAATGAGCGCCGTGGGAGCGCGAACACTCTCCCGAACGCCCCAATGTAAGCGGGTGCCGCTCGCGGATCGACGTACGTGCCCCGATTGAGGTGGGTCCCCGACGGTTGGTGCGGCGCTTCCACGGGCCGCTCGGGGTGTCCCGTGGGGTCCCCACAGCACCGCGCGTCTGCCCCGGTCATGCGCCGTCCGCCGGCCGCGTGTCCGGGTTCGGTTTTTGCACTTCTACGTTCCCGAGCGGATCTTTTACGTTTGCGGACGGACATCCCGTTACCGGGGCATCGACGGGGATGGCCGCTGCCGCTACTCGAGCCGGAAGAGCCAGGAGTTCAACCGAGGTGAGCCAAATGCTGACGATCAGCGCGATCAAGGCCGACGTGGGCGGCGTGGGCGGCCACACGAAGCCGTCCGAGAGCATGATGGAGGTCTCCCGCGAGAAGCTCGCGGAGGCCGTCGAGCGGGGCATGCTCCTCGACTTCGACGTCACGCACACCGGCGACGACGTGTGTCTCCTCATGACGCACCGCGCGGGCACCGACGACCCGGAGATCCACGACTTCGCGTGGGAGGTCTTCGAGGAGGCCACCCGCGTGGCCCAGGACGAGGGCCTGTACGGCGCCGGGCAGGACCTGCTGGCCGACGCCCCCTCGGGCAACGTCCGGGGCGCCGGTCCCGGCGCGGCCGAGATCGAGTTCGACGAGACCGCCGAGGAGCGGTCGGCCGAGCCGTTCATGATCTTCACCTCGGACAAGTCCGGGCCGGGGGCCTTCAACTTCCCCATGTACGCGGTCTTCACCAGCCCGATGTACTGTGCGGGGCTCATGCTCCCGAAGATGAAGGAAGGGTTCACCTTCCGGGTCATCGACATGGAGTACGCCGGGGGCGACCGGGTCATCGAGCTGGACACGCCCGAGGAGCACCTGGACCTGGCCATGCTGCTCCGCGACGAGAACCGGTTCGGGATCAAGTCGATCCACCACCGGAAGTGGCCCGAGCAGCAGGTGGTCTCCATCTCCACCGATCGGCTGCACACCATCGCCGGCGAGTACAAGGGCAAGGACGACCCGGTGGCCATCGTTCGGACCCAGAACATCTTCCCCGCGCCGGAAGAGATCCTGAGCCCGTACACCACCGCCCACTACGTGGCCGGCGACGCCCGGGGCAGCCACCACATGCCCCTGATGCCGATCTCCATCAACAGCGCGGTGGCCGGTCCGTACTGCCTGCCTCTCGTCTCCGCCGTCGCCTATTCCGTCAACGACGAGGGCGAGCTCTCGGAGCGGGTCGACATCTTCGGCAACGAGGTCTGGGACGAGACGCGACGGAAGGCCCAGCAGAAGGCGGACGAGATTCGCCGCCAGGGCTTCGTCGGTCCGGCGATGCTCCCGATGCAGGAGCTCGAGTACAGCTCCTTCCGTGACACGCTCGAGCGCCTCGAGGGTCAGTTCCAGCGGGTGGACGGCGCGAAGCCCGAGCGCGCCGCTGTCTCCGGGGGCATGGACGAGGTGGACTGAGCTCGGATCGCCGGAGCGCCCTTCGGGGACCGTCCCCGCGGGTCCGTGGCGCGGTCCACCCGGCCGGGCCACGAACCCGTTTCCGCGGGGACGGCGGGGCGGAACGAACGGGATGCGTCACCGTATACAGAGCTGACTGCCCGCCCGACCCTCTCGCCGGACCCGGCACGGGATTCCGGTCCCGCGCAGCACGAGTTGCGGACCACGTCTCCCGAACCGCAGGGGTGCGGGAGAGCGACGGCGGTGACGTCCGATCCGAACCACATCCACTCCTACCCCATATTCTCTCATGACCAGTTCTGAAGCCGATCCGGGTGACGGCGCGGGAGCGGCGTCCGGAGACCGCTCCGGTGAAACCTACAGCCGCCTTCGGGACCTCATCGTTCGGGGGCAGCTCGCCCCGGGAAGCCGCATCATCGAGACCGACGTCGCCGATCGTCTCGGCGTCAGCCGCACGCCGGTCCGCTCGGCGCTGCAGCGCCTGGAGCAGGAAGGGTTCATCGAGTCGGAGGGCCGAAACGGCGGCCGCGCCCGACCGGTGGTCGCTCCCCTGACGAAGCAGGACGCCCGCGAGCTGATGTACCTGCTGGGCTCGCTGGAGAGCCTGGCGGCGCGGTGGACGGCGGGCCTCGACGAGGAGGACCGGCAGGCCGTCGTGGACGACCTGCGCACGGTGAACGACCGGATGGTCGAGGTGGCCGAGTCCGATCGTCCCGACCGGAACCGGTTCTTCGACATGGATGCCGAGTTCCACCGGGCCTTCGTGGAGCCGGGGGCCGGCTCCCGGCTGCGGAAGCTGCACGCGGCCTACCGTCCGCAGGCCGAGCGGTACACCCGCTTCTACGTGACCACCCAGCAGTATTCGCTTGATCGCTCCCTGGGCGAGCACCGCGAGATCATCGAGGCCGTCGAGTCCGGCGACCGGGAGCGGGCCGAGGACGCCGTGGAGCAGAACTGGCGGAGCGCCGAGGAGCGCCTCCAGCGGGACATCGAGATGGCCGGCGAGCGGGGGAGCTGGTAGAGCTCAGCTCCCGGGCCCGGACCCGGCGGCCAGCCGGGCCGTGCGGGCCAGGACCGCGCCCCCCACGAAGAGCGACTCCTCGGAGGCCACGAAGCGGGGAGAGTGCGTCCCGGCGTCCGGGTCCGACCCGCCGTCGGGAGCCCGCGCGCCGATCCTGAGGAAGGCCCCGGGCATCTCCTCCAGGTAGAAGGCGAAGTCCTCGCCGGCCATGTTCGGCCGGTCCAGCGCGGCCACGGCGTCCTCCCCGAGCAGCCCGGTCACCGCCCGGCGTGCCCACGCGGCTTCCCGCCGCGTGTTCACGGCCGGTGGAACGCCGGATCGGATCTGGACGTCGGCCTCGAGCCGGTGGGTTTCCGCCACCGACTCGGCCACCCGGGCCACCTCCTCCACGAGCAGCGACCGGGCCTCGGGCTCGGTGGCCCGCACGGTCCCCCGCACGACGCCCTCGTCCGGCACCACGTTGTCGGCCTCGCCCGCCCGGAGCACCGTGGCGCTGACGACGCCGGGCTGACCCGGGTGCAGGCGGCGGGGGGTCAGGGAGTAGAGGGTCGAGACCAGCGAGGCGAGCGCCGGGATCGGATCCCGGGACTCGTGCGGCTTCGCGGCGTGGCTGCCGGCCCCGCGCAGCCGGATCGTGAAGAAATCCGCGGAGGCGGCGATGGGGCCCTCCTTCGCCACGACCCGCCCCACGGGGAGGTCGCTGTCCACGTGGCCGCCGAAGATGGCCCGGACCCCGTCCAGGGCCCCGCTCTCCAGCACCGCCCGCGCCCCCTCCGCCTTCTCTTCGGCCGGCTGGAGCACGACCAGGACGTCCGCTTCCGCCGGCTCCCGTGCCAGCAGCGCCGCGGCCGCCACGGCCCAGGAGGCGTGGACGTCGTGCCCGCAGGCGTGCATCACTCCGGAATTCTCCGACGAGAAGGGCAGCCCCGTCTGCTCGTGGATCGGAAGGGCGTCCGTGTCGCCGCGGATCGCCACCGGCGCGTCTCCGGGATTCCGTCCCGGAATCCGTGCCACGAGTCCGGTCTTCGCCACGGTACGGACCTCGGAGACGGAGACGTCCTCCAGGGCCTCTGCGAGCCGGCGCTGCGTCTCCTCCTCCTGCCACGAGAGCTCGGGATGGCGGTGCAGGGATCGCCGCAGCTCGCGCAGCCGGCCCTCGAGGCCCGGAGGGAAGAGCTCCCGCACGCCGTCGGGGATGGCGCTCCGGTCGCCGCCCGCCGGCGTCACGAGATCTCCGCCCGTCGGACGGTGAGCTCTTCCACCCGGTCCTCGTCCACCTCGACTCCGATGCCCGGCCGGTCCCGGGGCACCGTGACGCGCCCCTCGTCGTCCATGGTCCACTCGGGATCGACGATGTCCCGCTCCCAGTACCGGGCGCTCGGGGAGAGGTCGCCGGGGAGGCGGAAGTTCGGCAGGGAGGCCAGCGCCACGTTGTAGCCGCGGCCGATCCCGGTCTCGAGCATCCCGCCGCACCAGACCGGGACGTCCCGCGCCATGCAGAGGTCGTGAATCCGGATCGACGGCCCGAAGCCGCCCACCCGCCCGGGCTTCACGTTCACGATGCGCCCGCTGCCGAGCTCCAGCATGTCCTCGGCTCGCGCCGGTCCGGTGATCGACTCGTCCAGGCAGATCGGGGTCCGCAGCTCCCGCTGGAGGCGGGCGTGGCGCACCAGGTCCTCCCGGTCCAGCGGCTGCTCGATCATGAGCAGGCCCAGGTCGTCCAGGCGCCGGAGACGGTCGACGTCGTCCAGCGTGTAGGCCGCGTTGCCGTCCACCGCCAGGGCGATGTCGTCGCCCAGGGCCTCGCGGACGGTGGACACGTACTCGACGTCGGCCCCGGGCTCGATCTTGAGCTTCACCTTCCGGTATCCCTGGCGGGAGGCCTCCCGTGCCCGCTCCACGAGCCGGTCCGGGTCCTCCTGGATGCCCACCGAGATGCCCGTCTCCACCTCCCGGCGCTCCCCGCCGAGCACGTCGGCCAGCGGACGCCCGGCGCGTCGGGCCGCCAGGTTCCAGGCCCCCATCTCCAGGGCCGCCCGGGCCATGCGGTGCCCGCGGACCGCGTCCGCCAGGAGGGGGTCGACGGCCGCCGGATGATCGAAGCTGCGGCCGACGATCAGGGGCGCCAGCCACTCCGAGAGGGCGATCCAGGCGGTGTCGACGGTCTCCGGCGAGTACTCGGGCCGCTCCTCCGCCACGCACTCCGACCACACGCGGGTGCCGTCGGACGAGCGGAGCCGCACCAGGAGGACCCGCAGCTCGTGCCGGGTGCCCGAGGAGATCCGGAAGGGCCGTCGCAGGGCCAGGCGGATCTCCCGCAGATCCACGCACTCGACCCGGAGCTCCTCGAGGTCGGCGGCCTCCTCCCCGCCCCGTCTCACGCGGTGATCAGGAACGGTCGGTCCCGCCTCCCCCGTCGCCGGCCCGCCCGTCGGTGCCCCGGCGGGTGTGGATCAGGATGACGCCGGCGGCGGAGCCGGGGCCGAACCGCGAGGCCTCGGGTCCGCGCAGCACCTCCAGGCTGTCCACCGAGGTGGGAGCCATGCCCTCCAGCACCCGCGCCGGGTTCGTGCCGGCCATCCGTACGCCGTCCATGAAGAGGAGCGGGTCGTTGCCCTGCGTGATGCTGGTGGGCCCCCGGATCAGTATGCGCCCCTCGCCGCCGGGATCGCCTCCGGACGTGGTGATGCGCGTTCCGGGCACCTGTCCGAGGAGGGCCTGGAGGAGGTTGCCCGCCCCGCCCTCGCGGAGCTGTTCCGCCCGGACCACGGTGCGGGAGCCCCGATTCCGCTCGCCCCCGGCAGGCCGATCGGCGGTCACCCGCAGCTCCTGCATCAGGCGGTGCAGCGGGATGAGCTCCAGCGTGACCTGCGCCGGTGCGTCGCTCTCCACCCGGGCGTCCTCGACCACGACGGCGTGCTCGGGAAGTGAGGCCTGGACGCGGTAGACGCCCGGCTCCAGGCCGGAGAAGACGAACTCGCCCCGCCCGTCGGCGCGGACCTCGAGATCCGCCCTCCGGATCTGTATGACGGCGCCCGCGGCGGGATCGCCGTCGGCGGTGACGGCCCGTCCCAGGATCGAGGGCGCCCCGGACGGCGTCGCCTCCTGGGCTGCCGCGGGAGCGGCGGCCGCGAGAAGCAGGAGCAGGCCGGTCACGAGAACGGCCCGGAGGATCGCGGGGCGGGGCGTCGGTCCGATGTCGGTCACTGGATCTCTCCGATCGGGTGGAGGCGGCTGGTCCTCCCTGTGGTCGGCAACGCTCCGGAGAGTACCCCGGCAGGCGGGCAAGTTGCCGGCGGACGCCAGCCCCGGACCGGGCGGGACCGCAGCCGGCGGGGGCCCGGCGTCAGTCGTAGCGTCCCGCGGCGAACTCCTCGGGGCTCTCCGACCGGGCGTAGACCACGTTCGCCAGCCCCACGGCGTCCAGGAGCTTGATGTAGTACCAGCCGATGTCGAACTCCCACCAGTGTGCCTTGAACTTGGCCGACTTCGGGTCGGCGTGGTGGTTGTTGTGCAGCTCCTCGCCCAGGATCCAGATCCCCCAGGGATACAGGTTCGAGCTGTGATCCCGCGTTTCGAAGTTCCGGTATCCCAGGGCATGGCCGGCGCCGTTGATGATGTTGCCCATGATCGGCATCCAGATGGCCATGGTCGACCACACGGCCAGCCCGATCCCGGCCCCGAACAGGTAGATGTCGAGGAGCAGGACCAGGAGGATCCCCAGACTCGAGTGCTTCGAATAGACGTTCCGCTCGATCCAGTCGTCGGGGCCCTTCCCGTACTTCTCCATCAGCTCCTCGTCCCGGGTGGCCCGCTGGTAGAAGAAGACGCCGGCCAGGAGGATGGCCCACAGCCCCTCCTCCTCGGGCGAGTGCGGATCGCCCTCGCGGTCCGCGTACGCGTGGTGCTTCCGGTGGACCGCCACCCACTCCTTGGTGACGATGCCGGTCGTGGCCCAGATCCAGAAGCGGAGGAAGTGCTCCACCACGGGGTGGAACTCGACACCGCCGTGGGTCGCACAACGGTGCAGGTAGAGCGTGTTGCCGAGGTTGGTGATGTGGCCCATCACGAGCACGAAGACGATGGCGAGCCACCAGGGATCCGCGAGCACTCCGTAGCCAGGCACTGACATCGACGTTCCGGGGTTGAAGAGAACAGTTCGGCCTCGCTGAGGCGTCAGACTGCCGTGCGGCGTCGTGTCCCGCAAGCGGCCGCCCGCGGGCCGTTCCGCTTCGGGCGGGTGACCGCCTTCCAATCGCAAGAGACGTGCGCGAGCCGATCCCGTCCTTCGTTCCGCCTTCCCCCTTCCACTCGCCCTCCCCGGCGGAACCTTCATTCGCCGGTTTGCATAAACATGCACACCACTGTATAAATATGCTCATGAGCGATTCACGTCCGATTCGAGCCAGCATCGCCGGCGCGTCCGGATACGGGGGCGGGGAGCTGATACGGCTCCTCCACGCCCATCCGACAGTGGAGGTGGTGCGCCTGGCGGCCGGCGAGTGGTCCGGTCGTCGGGCCGACGAGGCCTGGCCGTCGCTCCGGGGCGTCGTCCGCACGGAGCTCGGGGACGCGGCGCCGGCCGAGCTGGCCGAGGGGGCGGACGTGGTCTTCATGGCCCTCCCGCACGGGATGGCCATGGACGTGGCGCCGGCGGTCCTGGAGGCCGGAGCCCGCGTGGTGGACCTGAGCGGCGACTTCCGGCTCCGGGACGCGGAGGCGTATCCGCGGTGGTACGATCGCGTCCACCCGGCTCCGGAGCTGCTGGGCGAGGCGGTCTACGGCCTTCCGGAGCTGGACGACGGATCGCTCCGGGAGGCGTCGCTGGTGGCGTGTCCGGGATGCTATCCCACCGCCGTGGGACTCGCCCTGGCGCCGCTGATGGCGGACGGGGCGGCCGGCGACACGTGTTTCGTCGACGCGAAGTCCGGGGTCTCCGGAGCCGGGCGCTCCCCCGGCGAGCGGGGCGCCTTCGCCGAGGCCAACGAGAACGTCCGGGCGTACGGGGTGCCGGGCCATCGCCACACGCCGGAGATGGAGCAGACCGTGACGGCGGCGGCGGGGCGAGCCGTCGGGGTGAGCTTCGTGCCCCACGTGGTGCCCATGACGCGGGGGATCCTGGCCACGTGCCAGGTGCCGCTGGAGGGCCCCCTGGACGGGGAGCGCGCGCTGGGCCTCCTGGAGGAGCGCTACGGCGACTCTCCGTTCGTCCGGGTGGACGAGCGGCTGCCGGAGACCAAGGCCACGTCCGGCTCCAACTTCTGCGATCTCAGCGTCCGGGTCCCGGACGAGGGACCGGAGGTGGCGGTGGTCGTGGCCGCCCTGGACAACCTGGTGAAGGGGGCCGCCGGTCAGGCGGTCCAGTGCATGAATCTGATGTTCGACCTGGACGAGCGAGAGGGACTGTGGAATCTACCGATCTATCCGTGAACGCGTCGTCCGCGGCGGCCGACGGCGAGGGACTCGGGGCCGTGGCCGGCGCCTCGGGTGTCGTCCCGATGGACGGCGACGTGTGCAGCCCGGCGGGCTTCCGCGCCGCCGGCGTGCACTGCGGGCTCAAGTACCGGAAGCCCGACCTGGCGCTGCTGGTCTCGGACCGGCCGGCGTCCGCGGCCGGCGTGTTCACCACGAATCGCGTCCAGGCGGCGCCGGTGCGCTACAGCCGCCGCGCCGTCGAAGACGGAGACGCCCGGGCCGTGGTCGTCAACAGCGCCAACGCCAACGCGTGCACGGGGGAGCAGGGCGACCGGGACGCGGAGGAGATGGCGCGCCTCGCCGGCCGGGCCCTGGACGTGGACCCGCGGCAGGTGCTGGTGGCCTCCACCGGGATCATCGGGGTCCCCCTCCCCATGGACCGGGTGCGGTCGGGCATCCGGTCCGCCGCCGGGGAGCTGGCCCCGGACGCCGGGGCCGCCTCCCGCGCCATCCTCACCACCGACCGGTGGACCAAGACCGCCGCGGCCCGTTTCTCGGCCGACGGCCGCACGTGGACGGTGGGCGGCATGGCCAAGGGAGCGGGGATGATCCACCCCAGGATGGCCACGACCCTGGGCTTCCTCACCACCGACGCCCGGGTTCCCGTCCCGATTCTGCGGGAGGCGCTGCGCGAGGCGGTGGACGGGTCGTTCAACCGGATCACCGTGGACGGCGAGACGAGCACCAACGACGCGGTCCTGGCGCTGGCCAACGGATCGGCCGGAGGAACGGCCGTGGAGCGGGGGGATGCGCTGGACGGGCTGAAGGCGGCGATGGCCGCGGTGGCCCGCTCCCTGGCCCTGGAGGTCGTCCGCGACGGGGAGGGCGCCACCACGGTGGCCCGGATCTCGGTCACCGGCGCCCCCGGCGACGCGGAGGCCCGCGCCGTCGCCGACCGCCTGGCCACGTCCCCGCTGGTGAAGACGGCGCTTCACGGCGGCGATCCCAACTGGGGCCGGCTCGTGGCCGCCGCCGGCAGCGCCGGCGTCGAGATGGACCCCGATAGCGTCGCGGTGTGGGTGGGGGACGTGCGGATGGTGGAGGACGGAACCGCCGTGGCCGGAGCGGAGGAGGAGGCGGCCCGGGCGCTGGACGGCGACGAGGTGGAGATCCGTGTCGACCTGGGCCTCGGCGGCGCCCGGCACCACATGTGGACGTGCGATCTCACCGAGGAGTACGTGCGCATCAACGGGAGCTACACCTCGTGAGCCGGGCGGCGGAGGGAGCGTCGGGGGACGGCGCCGAGGACCTCCTGGCGGAGGCCCTGGGCTACGTGGCCGCGTGGCGGGGACGGACGGTGGCGGTGAAGGTCGGAGGGAGCGTCCTGGCCGACGGCGTGCCGGAGGGCCTGGCCGAGGACCTGGCCCTCCTCCACCGGGCCGGCGTCCGCACCGTCCTCGTGCACGGCGGTGGCCCGGAGGTGAGCGGAGTCCTCGAGAAGATGGGCGGCAGCCCGGAATTCGTGGACGGCCTGCGGGTGACCGACGGGGAGACCATGGACGTGGTCGTCATGGTGCTGGCCGGCCGCGTCAACAAGCGGATCGTGCTCCGGCTGCAGGAGGCGGGTGTCCGGGCCGCGGGCGTCTCCGGCGTCGACGCCGGCCTGCTCCGGGTCCGCTCCCATCCCGCCGCCGACCGTCTGGGGCGCGTGGGCGAGGTGGAGCGGGTCGACCCGTCGCTGGTGGAGACCCTCTTCGACGGGGGCTTCCTCCCGGTGGTGTCCCCGGTGGGCACCGACGGTCGGGGCCGCTGCTTCAACGTGAACGCCGACGCCGCGGCCGCGGCGCTGGCATCGGCCCTGGGCGCCGAGAAGCTCGTGCTGGTGACCGACGTCGAGGGGATCCTCCGGGAGTCCGGGGGCGGCGTCGTCGAGCTCGTCCCGGAGCTGACCCCGGGGGAGGCCCGCGGGCTCATCGCCGAGGGAACCGTCTCGCGGGGCATGGTGCCCAAGGTCGAGGCCTGCCTGGCGGCGCTGGAGAAGGGCGTCCACAGCGCCCATGTGGTGGGCACGGCCACGGAGCACGCCGTCCTGCGGGAGCTGCTCACCGACCGCGGGGCCGGGACGATGATCCGGAGCGCGCCCGCCGTCGGGCCGGAGGACGAGCGGGACGAGAGCACTCACCGCATCGAGGAGACGGGCACGTGAACACGGAGGACTCTCGCGCCCGCCGCGACACGGACGAGGTGATCCGCCTCGGCGGCCGTCACCTGTTCCAGAACTACCGTCCCCTGCCGGTGGCCTTCGACCGGGGACAGGGCGTCCGTCTCCGTGACCTGGAGGGAAACGAGTACCTGGACTTCATCGGCGGCATCGCGGTCTCCACGCTGGGGCACGCGCACCCGGCCCTGGTCGAGGCCATCCGCGAGCAGGCCGGCCGGTGCCTCCACGTCTCGAACCTGTTCCACATTCCGGAGCAGGCCGAGGCCGCCCGCCTCCTGACCGAGACGGCGGGCCTGGACCGCGCGTTCTTCTGCAACAGCGGAACCGAGGCGGTGGAGGCCGCCGTGAAGCTGGCGCGCCGCTGGGGCCGGGAGCGGGTGGGCACCGACGCGCCGGAGATCGTGGTGACCGAGGGCGCCTTCCACGGCCGCACGCTCGGGGCGCTGGCCGCCACGGCCAATCCGGACTACCGGGAGCCCTTCGAGCCGCTCCCGGGCGGCTTCCGCCGGGTCCCGTACGACGACCTGCCGGCGGCACGGGAGGCCATGGGGCCGGACACCTGCGCCATCCTGGTGGAACCGATCCAGGGCGAGCGCGGCGTCCGCGTCCCCTCCGACGACTACCTGGCGGGCCTGGAGGAGCTGGCGGGCGAACACGGGGCGCTGCTGGTGCTGGACGAGGTGCAGACCGGCATCGGCCGCACCGGCGCGGACTTCGCCTTCCAGCGCCACGGGATCCGGCCCGACGCCGTGACCGCGGCGAAGGGGCTGGGCGGGGGCGTGCCGGTGGGGGCGCTCCTGGCCCGGGAGGAGGCGGCCGCGATGCTCGGGCCCGGGCATCACGCCTCCACCTTCGGCGGGAATCCCCTGGCCATGGCCGCCGTCGGCGCGGTGCTCCGGACGCTGGGACGGTCCCGCCTCTCGGAGCGGGCCGCGGCCATGGGGGAGCGGCTGCGCTCCGGCGTGGAGGGCCTGGCGGCCGGGGGCGCGCCGATCCACGACGTCCGGGGCGCAGGCCTCCTGGTGGGGGTCGACGTCGGGCCGCCGGCCGGCGACGTGGTCCGGGCGTGCCTGGACCGGGGCCTCCTGGTGAACGCCATCGGTGACGACACGATCCGCCTCGCACCGCCCCTTATCGTGGCGTCGGCCGAGGTGGATCTGGGCGTGGAGCTCCTGGGCCATGCCCTGGCCGACGTCGGGCAGGGCGGGACCCGCGAGCCCGAGCTGGACGAGACGAGCGACGAGTCACATCGAGACGATTCACAGTCATACGGAAACGAGAAGAACAACGATGAATGAACCGAGCCGCATCGCCCTGGCGTACTCCGGGGGCCTCGACACGTCCGTCATGATCCCATGGCTGCGGGAGAACTACGGCGCCGAAGTCGTCGCCGTGGTCGCCGACGTGGGCCAGCGCGATGACTTCGAGGCCGTCCGGCGCAAGGCCCTGGACACCGGGGCGGAGGAGTGCCGGGTCCTGGATCTCCAGGAGCCCTTCGCCGGGGACTACATCTTCCCGGCGCTCCGGGCCGGCGCCGCGTACGAGAGCCGGTACCTCCTGGGGACGGCCCTGGCGCGGCCCCTGATCGCGGCGGCCCAGGTGCGCGTGGCCCGGGAGACGGGATGCGACGCCCTGGCCCACGGGTGCACGGGCAAGGGCAACGACCAGGTCCGCTTCGAGCTCGCCTACCAGGCCCTGGCGCCGCAGATGACGATCGTCGCGCCCTGGCGGGAGTGGGAGATCTCCTCCCGGGAGGACGCCATCGCGTACGCCGGCGAGCGGGGCATCCCCGTTCCCGCGAGCACCGATCGGCCGTACAGCATCGACCAGAACCTGTGGCACACCTCCTTCGAGGGAGGCGTCCTGGAGGACCCCGGCGTGCAGGCTCCGGACGACGTCTACGACATGACGGTGGATCCCGCCGACGCCCCGGACGAGGCGGCGGAGGTGGAGATCGGATTCGAGGCCGGCCGCCCCGTCTCCCTCCACGGCGAGGAGATGGCGCCCGTGGACCTGGTCGACGCCCTGAACGGGATCGCCGGGCGCCACGGCGTGGGCCGCGTGGATCTGGTGGAGAACCGCGTGGTGGGTATGAAGAGCCGGGGCGTGTACGAGACCCCGGCCGGAACCGTGCTGTCGGAGGCCCTCGCCGATCTGCGGTCGCTGACCCTGGACCACGCGACCACGAGCTTCCTGGAGGACGTCTCCTCCCGCTACGGCGAGCTGGTCTACCGGGGGAAGTGGTTCACACCGCTCCGCGACTCCCTGGACGCCTTCGTGGAATCCGCCCACCGGAACGTGACCGGCACCGTGACGGTCCGCCTCTACCGGGGGAGCTGCCTGCCGGTGGCGCGCACCTCCCCGGACTCCCTGTACCGGGAGGACCTGGCCACCTTCGGCGAGGACGCCGTCTACGATCACGCCGATGCCGCCGGCTTCATCCGTCTGTGGGGCCTCTCGAGCCGGGTCTACGCCGGCGTCCACGCCGATCGCTGGAAGAGCGCGGGGGCGCCGCGCACAGCGGAGGCCGGCGGCAGGAGCGACGGGAACGGGGCCCGGGCGGCCGTGGGCTGAGGACGGCGGGTCCGGGCGCGAGCCCGGCGCCCCGAAGCGGGGCAGGCGAAGGGCGCGCGCTCCACTCACCCTCCGGAGCGTCCCGGCCAGGACGGCGGGCGCCGGCAGACACCGGCGGTGCCCCGAGCCCGCGCCGCTGGCCGGGGGTTTCCCCGGCCGCGGGTGACCCGCAGTCTGAACTACCATGAACACCGAGATCGACACCGGAGACCGGCCCGCCGACGACGCGGGCGAACCGTCCGGCGAGGGGCTGTGGGGCGGCCGCTTCCGGTCCGGGCTGCACCCCGCGATCCACGACTTCACGAACTCGCTCCCCTTCGACCGGCGGCTGGTGCGCCACGACCTGGTGGGCAGCCTGGCCCACGCCCGCACCCTGGCCGAGACCGGCGTCCTGGAGGGGGAAGACGCCCGGGCCGTCCTCCGTGGACTCTCCGCCCTCCTGGAGGACGTGGAGGCCGGGGAGGTCCGGGTGCCGGAGGGCGGGTCGCCCGACGAGGACGTCCACGGGTGGATCGAGCGGTCCCTGCGCGAGCGGATCGGGGAGCCCGCGGGCCGGCTGCACACCGGCCGGAGCCGGAACGACCAGACCGCCGTCGCCCTCCGGCTGTGGACCCGGGACGCCCTGGTCCGGCTGGCCGGAGCCGCCGCCGAGCTGTGCCGGGCCTGGATCGACGAGGCGGAGCAGCACCGGGAGACCGCGCTCCCCGGCTACACCCACCTCCAGCGCGCCCAGCCGGTGACGCTGGCCCATCACCTCCTGGCCCACGCCTGGTCCGTGCTCGAGGACGGACGCCGGCTGCGGTCGGTCCACGACGCCGCCGGCGTCTCGCCCCTGGGCGCCGGCGCTCTGGCCGGAACCTCTCACGACGTGGACCCGGAGCGGACGGCCGAGCTGCTGGGCTTCGAACAGGGGCCCCACCCCAACAGCCTCCTGGCGGTGGCGGACCGCGACTACGTGGCCGAGGCCCTCTTCACGGCGTCGCTTCTCATGACCCACCTCTCCCGCTGGGCCGGCGAGGTCGTTCTGTGGTCCTCCACGGAGTTCGGGTTCCTGGAGCTGGACGACTCCGTGGCGCAGGGGAGCAGCATCATGCCCCAGAAGAAGAATCCGGAGGCGGCCGAAGTCCTCCGGGGCAAGGCGGGGCGCGTGGCCGGCCGGCTGTCGGGCTTCCTGCACACGCTGAAGGGCCTGCCGTTCGCCTACAACAGCGACCTTCAGGAGGACAAGGAGCCCCTCTTCGACGCGATGGACACGGCGGAGGAGTCGCTGCGTGCGGCGCGGGTGCTGGCCCGGGGCGTCCGGTGGCGGCCGGAGCGCATGGCGGAGGCCCTCCGGGGCGGATTCCTCACCGCCACCGAGCTGGCCGACTACCTGGCGCGGCGGGGCGTGCCCTTCCGGGAGGCGCACGAGCAGGTGGGCCGCGCCGTCATGGAGGCGGAATCCCGCGGGACGGAGCTGTGGGAGCTGCCGCTGGAGGTCATCCTGGAGGCCTGCCCCGCGGCCGGGGAGGACGTCTTCGAGGTGCTGTCGCCGGAGGCGGCGTGCCGGAGCCACGACACGCCCGGCGGGCCGGCGCCCGGGCGGGTCGCCGAACAGCTGGAGGAGGCCCGGGAACGGGTGGACGAGCTCCGCACCTGGAGCCGGGAGCGACCGGAGCCGCCGGTGGTCCGCTTCCACCGCTCCGGCGCTCTCCTGGAGGGACTGGCATGAGCAGGCGGCGGCGGGAGCAGGCCATCCTCGAGATCACGGGGAACGGGGTGGTCCACACGCAGTCGGAGCTCGTGGAGGCGCTCCGGGACCGGGGCATCGAGGTGACCCAGTCCACGGTGTCCCGGGACATCAAGCGCCTGGGGCTGGTGAAGGTCCCGACCGCCGAGGGCGAGTACCGGTACGCGCCGCCGGAGATCATGAGCGACACGTCGCCGGCGGCGGAGGAGGACCTCCGGGAGGCCTTCGAGGAATTCGTGACGGAGGTCGACACGGGAACGGCCATCGTGGCGATCTCCACGCCGCCGGGGTCGGCCAACCCGGTGGCCGTGGCCATCGACGACGCCGAGCTGAGCGGCGTGGTGGCCACGCTGGCCGGCGACGACACTGTCTTCATCCTGGTGCGGGAGGAGCGGGATCGCGAGCGCCTGCTGCAGCAGTTCAGGGAGTGGCTTCCGTAGGAGAGTCGGGTCGGCGATGGAGAGGATCGTCCGGCTTCAGTCGCCGGCGAGAGTCGTCGACGCTTTCTGTAGGAGGGGTTCGCCACTACAGAATGCACCCGGAGGAATGCCATGGAAGCGACCAGTGGCCGGCGATCGCCAGCTGTCCTCGAGCAGTTGCGGAGGACCTGGAACTTCTACCGTGACGCCGTGAGGCTCCTCCTGGACTAGGAAGAGGTGAGGGGCTCAGCTCGGCGGAGCATCACGTCGATACCCTCTGGCCCGAGTCCCCCGTTCGCCCATAGTCCAGCACCGGATCCCCGCCGTGGAATCGCCACCAGAATCGGGCAACCCGAGCCGCGTCTCCAGCGAGAGCCCGAAGGGTCTGGATCGCCTCGTACAGGCTGCAGTGGCAGCTTGTGGGCTCGTCATGGTCGGCACTCTGGTCGCCGTGCCTCCTCCCGCCTCTGCTGGCTGGTGGAAGGCCCTCGGCTTCCTCTACGTGTTCGCCGTGGCCGCCGGGACCATGAAGGTCCCGGTGACGGCGGACGGTACGAGGACCTCGGTCGAGTACGTTCCGCATCTCGCCACGGTGGTCCTCCTCGGCCCGTCTGCCGGGGCGCTGCTGGTCCTGGCGAGCGTGCCCTTCATGCAGTGGGCTCTCGAGGGCAAGCCGATGCGGAAGGTGATCTACAACTCCGCCCAGATGGGCCTCAGCGTCACGCTGGCGGGATGGGCCTATCAGGCCGCCGGCGCCGATCCCGGACTCGGCACGCTGGCGTTCCCGGCCACCCTCCTTCCCTTCCTGACGGCGGTCGTCGTCTACTTCAGCGTTAACAGCTGGGCCGTGGCGGTCGTCGTGGCCCTGAGCAGCGGGAGGTCCGTCACCTCCACGTGGTGGAAGCTGTCCGGCCGGATGAGCGGCTTCGACGTCTTCGTCAGTCCCGTCGCCTACGGCATCGCGTACCTGGCAGTGGCGTTCGGTCCCGCGGCGACACTCCTCGGCCTGGTTCCCCTGTTCGGGCTCCGCTTCACGTACGGGGCGAACGTGGAGCTGGAGCACCTGAACACGGACCTCCTGCGGATGACGATCCGTCTTCTGGAGTCCCAGGATCCCTATACGTCGGGGCATGCGGCCAGAGTGGCGGAGTTCAGCCGGATGCTCGGAGAGGAGCTCGGGCTCTGGGTTCCGGATCTCAGACGGGTGGAGCGGGCGGCCCTCCTTCACGACATTGGCAAGATCGACCGGGCCTACCGAGAGATCCTGAATCAGGAAGGCCCCCTCAGCGACGCCCAGTGGGAACTAATGAAGAAGCATCCCGAGCGGAGCGTCGATCTGCTGTCGTCCGTGCGCAGCCTGGACGACCGGGTCCGGGCCGCCGTCCGGCACCATCACGAACGGTGGGACGGGGGCGGCTATCCCGACGGCCTGGAGGAGGCGGAGATCCCCCGGGGGGCGCGGATCATCGCTGTGGCGGATACCGTTGACGCCATGCTCACGTCTCGCCCCTACCGCGATGCCCTCGAGCCGGGCGTGGTCCGAAGCGAGCTGGCCGAGAACGCGGGGACGCAGTTCGACCCGGAGGTCGTCGACGCCGCCCGCCGCTGTGACTTGGTTCGAGCAGCCCAGCGTGTTATTCAAGAGCAGGAAGCAGAGGAAGACGGCGAGTCGCCGGTCTCCGACGAGGTCTCCGTCGTGGACGAGACATCCCCGGATCCGAGGCCGGTTCGGCGGACCGCAGGGGCAGGCTGAGGCACCGCCGTCGCCCGGCACCGAGGCGATCGACGGTCGCATCACACAGAACTGTAGCGAAGCGTTCCCTCCAGCCAGCCCGGGCCGGCGACTCGTCTCCCCGAGGATTCATGGAGCAAATGCTGGGTGGTTCCGCGGGTCCCGACCGCCTCCACTGTGCTGTTCTCGTTGCTGCGGCGACCGTCCTGACCGCAGCTCTGCCCACGGTGGGAGCTTCCCGGACCGTCGCTCGTGCCGCGATACCGTCCTCTCCCGCCGAAGCCACCTCCACGGGCGCCACAGGATCCGCAGCGGCCGTATTCGCCCGAGCCGACAGCCAGGAGCTTCGTGAGGTGGCGGAGGACCGGCAGCGCGAGTTCGAGGAGCGGCGCCGCTCACACCTGGAGACCACCTGGGGGCGGCCGGTGACGCGCTGCGACGAGGTGGTGGGCCGCTTCTGCCTCTGGCACTCGGAGGGACGGAGCTGGGAGCCGCCCGAGGAGCCGGCTCCGGTGAGGGAGGCACGCCGCCGGCTCTTGGCCGCGCTGGACAGCGCCGCACGCCGGATCCCCGGCGATCCGTGGGTGGCGGGCCAGCGGGTCCGGTACCTGCTCGAGGACGGCCGCTTCGACGCGGCCCTGGAAGCGGCCGGGGCCTGTCGGGCCGCGAGCTGGTGGTGCCGGGCGCTGACCGGCCTGGTGCATCACCGCGCCGGACGGTACCGGGACGCGGAGAACAGCTTCGAGTCCGCGCTGGACGCCATGGAACGGGAGCGGGCCTGCCGGTGGAGGGACCTGCGGGACCTGCTGGAGGGGGACCTCCGGGACACCTTCGACGACCGGTCCTGCGGCGAGCGCGCGGCGCTGGAGGAGAGAGTCTGGTGGCTGGCCGACCCCTTCTACCTGGTCCGGGGCAACGACCGGCGCGCGGAGCACTTCTCCCGATGGGTCCTGGACCGGACGCAGCGGGAGGCGGAGACCCCGTCGGGCGTCCGATGGGGAGAGGATCTGCAGGAGCTGCTGGTGCGCTACGGGTGGCCCGTGGGCTGGGAGCGGGACGTGTCCACGGACGCGCCCGGGACGTCGGTGATCAGCCACTATCCGGATCCCGCCCGTCGGTGGATGCCCGGGGAGGCCCGGCACGTGACCGCGCCGGAGTCGATTCCCGAGGACGGGTGGCCCCTGGACCCGCCGGACCCCAACAGCGAGTACTCCCCGCGCTACGTCCGGGCATTCGGCACGCTCCACGCCATGGTGAGCCGGTTCCGGCGGGGCGACTCCACCCTGGTGGTCGCCGCGTACCAGCTGGAGCCGGAGGCCGTGGAGGGGGAGGGCCGGAACGCGGACACGGTGCGGGTCCGGGGATGGGTGCGATCCGGCCTCTTCCTGGACGAGGGGCCGGGCCGGCCGCCGGCGGCGACCACCAGCCGCACCCTGGGACGGAGGGGCGTCCTGGCCGCCCGCTCGTTGGCGGGGGGCAGGCTCCTCTCGCTGGAGGTGCTGGCCCCGGCGGACAGCGTGGCCGCCCGACTCCGACACGGCGTGCGGCTGCCCTCGATGCCGGAGGAGAGCGTGGCCGTCTCCGACCTCATGCTGGTGCAGGCCGAGGCCGACACCCTGCCGCCGGGCCTCGAGAGGGTGATCTCCCGGGCCCGTCCCATCGGGACGTACCGGCCGGGGCAGCGGGTCGGCCTCTACTGGGAGGTGTACGGCTCCCGCGGCGCGGTGGGGCGCCTCCGGACCTCCGTGTCCCTCTCGCGGGAGGACGGCGGCTTCTTCCAGAGCCTGGGGGCTCTCCTGGGGCTGGGGGGCGGCGGCGGGGAGGAGGTGCGGATGGAGTGGCGGGAGCGGGTGTCGCCGGCCCGGCGGGTGCACCCCCGCTCCCTGGTGATACGGCTTCCGGAGCGGCTCCCGGAGGACCGGTATACGCTCCGCGTCACGGCCGTCCCGGCGGGGGGCGACACGGTGGCGGCCAGCCGCCGCATCCGCGTCCGGAGCGGCGGGTGAGCCCGTGTGACGGCCGGGCCTCCGACCCGTAGAATCGGGACGGCTCGTCGCGACGATGTTTTCGGACGGGCGAGCGCGAGGGGCGCAAGCGGTATCCAACGGCCCCCTCGCCGACACCGCGACCCTGCGCCAGAGCACTCGACGCCACGGGGAGACACCATGAAGGCGACTCGATCCGCGACACGGACTCTTCTCGGACTCTTCACCGCCGCTGCCCTTCCCGCCCTCGCCCTCTCGGCGTGCGGGAACGCGGACGGCGCCGGCTCCTCCGGCGGGAGCGGGGCCTCCGCCACGGACCGGGGGGGCGGGGCCGGCGGACAGGGAAGCGCCCAGGCCGCGGCGCTGGACACGGCCCGGGCCACCTTCGCCGGCACCGGGGGGCAGCAGATCGGAAGCGCCACGCTGATCGGGACGCCGCACGGGGTCCTGGTGCATGCCGACCTGGAGGACTTCCCGCCGGGGACGCACGGCTTCCACCTGCACGAGACGGGCTCCTGCTCGCCCGACTTCACCGCCTCCGGCGGCCACTTCAACCCGCACGGCACGGGGCACGGCTTCTTCGATCCGAAGGGGCGACACGTGGGGGACCTCCCGAACATCCACGTACCGGAGAGCGGCAGCCTGGAGATCGAGTACCTGGCTGACCTGGCCACCCTCGGGGAGGGAGAGGCCGCCCTCCTCGACGACGACGGCGCGGCCATCGTCGTGCACCAGGGCGGCGACGACTACAGGACCGATCCCGCCGGTGCCGGTGGTGAGCGCATCGCGTGCGCCGTGATTCGCGGCTGAGCGGAACGACCTTCTCCGGTCACACTCCAGCACGGGAGATCCAGTTGGATCCCGACCCGACGTCGCGCTGCCCGTCTCCGCGCGCCCTCCTCCCTTCCGTTCCCGCGCTGGCGGCGTTCCTGGTCGCCGGCCTCCTCGCCCTGGGGTCGGTGGCCGGGCCGCCCCGGACGCTGGCCCAGCCGTCGGGCGCCGGCGGTCAGTTCGGGGAGCTGGCCGACGGCCCGTACGACCGCCTCGTGATCCGCGGCGCCATGGTGATCCCGGGGCACGGCGGCCCGCCCACCGGCCCCTACGACATCGTCATCGAGGGCGACTCCATCGCCCAGATGCACGCCTTCGACGCCGACGACCCGCCCCCGGCGTCGGAGCGCCCGTCGGGAGACCGGGTGATCGAGGCCGACGGCGACTACGTGATGCCGGGGATGATCGACCTCCACCACCACATCCGGCAGGAGCCCCTGCCGCTGGAGTACATCTACTACCTGAAGCTCGCCCACGGCGTCACGACCATGGTTCCGTCGCCCGACCGGGGCCTGCACCCGGCCATGCGCGAGGCGGACCGCGCCGCCGCCGGCGAGATCCTGGCGCCGGAGATGTATCCGATCTGGGGGTGGGGCGACAGCACCGACTTCACCCGGGCCGAGCTGGAGGATCCGGAGAACGCCCCCGAAGTGGCCCGGGCCATGGCCGAGAACGGCATGCACGTGGTCTACCTGAACGACCTCGGGTGGAAGCCGGAGCTCTTCGACGCCGTGGCCGACGCCGTGGAGGCCACGGGCGGGGTCACCGGCGTGCACCTGCCGCCCTCCACCACCTCCATGGTGAACGCCGTCGAGGCGGCCCGGATGGGCGTCACCATGATCCTCCACCACTACGGCTACGCGGAGTCGGCGCTGGAGCGCGGAGTCCAGGACTTTCCGGCCGACTACCAGTTCAGCGACGAGCTCGAGCGCTTCCGGCAGGCCGGTGAGGTGTGGAGCGAGGCGCCAGAGGACCGCCTGCTGGGAATGGTGGCCGACTCGCTGGCGGCCTACGGCGTGGCCATGCTCCCGACCCGGGTCGTCTACGAGGCGAACCGGGACATCCTCCGCGCCCGGAGCCTTCCGTGGCACGAGAAGTACACGCACCGGGCCCTGATCGAGCTGTACCTGCCGAGCAAGACGAACCACGGCGCCTACTTCTACGACTGGACGTCCGAGGACGAGCAGGCCTGGTACGAGGCGTTCGACCTCTGGGGCGACCTGATCCACGAGTTCAACGAGCGGGGCGGCACCGTCGCCTACGGCACGGACGACGCCTATATCTGGGCGACGCCGGGCTTCTCCACGGTGCGCGAGCTGCAGCTGGTGCGGGAGTCCGGGCTCCACAACCTGGAAGTGCTGAAGAGCGCCACGTACAGCAGCGCGGAGGTGCTCAGGCGGCCGGACCTGGGGCTGGTGCGCCCCGGCTACGAGGCGGACCTGGTCCTGGTGGACGGCAACCCGGCGTACAACCTCCGCTTCCTCTATTCCTTCGGGGCGTTGACCACCGACGACGCGGGCGAGATGTACCGCACGGAGGGCATCGTCCACACCATCACCGACGGGGTCGTGGTGAACAACGACCGGCTGATGGAGGAGGTGGCCCGCATGGTCCGGGAGTCGAAGCAGGGGGCGCCGCCGACCGTGGTGGACTCTCCCTTCGTGGTGCGACCGTGACGCCGGGCGGGGGCGGTTCGTCCCGCGCGGCGTCACTCCTCCTGGCGGGCGCACTGGCCCTCCTGGTCCACGCGCAGCCGTCGCCGGCGAGCTCCGCTCAGCCCGCGGACTCGGTGACCCTGGCCCTCGTCGGCGGCCAGGTGATCGACGGCTACGGGGAATCCCCCATCGAGGACGGCGTGGTCCTCATCTCCGGGAACCGCATCGCCCGGGTCGGATCCGAAGCCGAGGTCGAGGTGCCCGAGGGGACGCGTGTCGTCTCCACCGAGGGCATGACGGTGATGCCCGGCCTCTTCGACATGCACGTGCATCTCCAGATCCTCGGCCACGGGGACTACGAGCGCTGGAACGAGCTGTACGGCGACCGGCTGGCAGAGGACGTGATGCCGGTGGCGGCGCGGCAGCTCCTGGCGGCCGGGGTGACCTCGGCCCGTGACCTGGGGGCGCCGCCGGAGGACATCCTGGAGGTGCGGCGGCGAATCCGGAGCGGCGACGTGCCGGGCCCGCGGCTCTTCGTGGCCGGGGCCTTCCTCCAGGACGCCCCCTACGAGCCCTGGCAGAGCGACTACCGGTGGGGCGTGGACGGCCCGGAGGACGCGCGGAGCAAGGTGCGGCGCCTGGTCGAGGCGGGCGTCGACGTCATCAAGCTCATCGACCAGGACCGGATGGAGGAGCCCGAGGTCGAGGCCGTGGTCGACGCGGCCCACGACGCCGGCCTCCCCGTGGTGGCACACGCGCACCGGGTCGAGGAGATCCTGGTGGGGCTCGAGCACGGGGTGGACAACTTCGAGCACACGGGGCTCGGAACGGCGCCCGGATATCCGGAGCGGGTGATGCGGGAGCTCCGGGAGCGGAACCTGGACCTGTACTGGACGCCCACCGTGAGTCCGCTGTACGTGATGCGCTACACGGGGAGCCGGTTCCCGGAACGGCTGGACGACCCCGGCTGGCGGCGCTTCATGCCCGACTCCATGGCACGCGAGATCCGGGCGTCGCTGGAGCACATCCCCCGCCTTCCCTACTACGCCGATTTCCCGGCGAGAATTCCGACCCTGCCGGACAAGTTCGATCAGCTCCGGGACGCCGGCGTCAAGATGATGATCGGCACGGACGCCGGCATCCCCTCCATGTTCCACATCGACGCCACGTGGCGGGAGATGGAGCGCTGGCAGCGACTCGGCGTCGATCCGATGAGGATCATCCAGGCCGCCACTCTGGTCCCCGCACGCTTCCTGGGGGTCCAGGACCGGCTCGGCACGCTGGCCCCGGGCAAGCTCGCCGACGTGATCGCGGTCCGGGGCGATCCGCTACGGGACATGCGGGCCATGCGGGACGTGGAGGTCGTCGTGAAGGACGGGCGGAGGGTCCACTGAGCCCGCCCTGATTCCAGTACCGATTCCACTGGAACGAGAGAGGAGAGGACCATGAGGATCGAGAGAAGCGATCTGCTTCGCGCCGGCGGGCTCGCCCTGGCCCTCGTGGTCGGCGGGGCCGCGGTGCTCCAGGCCCACGACTTCTGGGTGGTGCCCCAGCTCTTCCGGGTGCCCCAGGGGTGGGCGGTGCAGGTGGCCGGCCAGACCGGGATGAACTTCCCGGAGAGCCTGTCGGCCATCGAGAGGGGGCGCGTGGCCCGGGCGGAGCTGGTCTCCTCCGACAGCCGCGTGCCCGTGGAGAAGAGCTTCCGCTCGGGGAGCTCCCTCATGATGGAGGCCCGGCCGGACGCCGCGGGACAGTGGTGGGTGGCCGTGGCCCTGGAGACCCGACCCATTCGCATGTCGGCCTCGCAGTTCGAGAGCTACCTGGAGCACGACGGCGTGTGGGACGTGCTCGAGGAGTGGCGCTCCTCGTCGGGGAGCACCGCCGACTCCGTGGACGAGCGGTACACGAAGTACGCGAAGGCCCTGGTGCAGGTGGGCGAGGGCGGTCCGGAGGCCTACGGCCGCCGGGTGGGTCACCCCATCGAGTTCGTGCCCCTGGAGGACCCGTTCTCCCTCCACCCGGGCGACCGGTTCCGGGCCCGCCTGCTGTGGCGCGGCGAGCCGCTGGCCAATCACGTGGTCTTCGCCGGCCGCGCCGGCGCCGGGGAAGGGCCCACGTCCCACGCCCGCACCGACTCGGAGGGCGTCGTGGAGTTCCCGGTCTTCGTCTCCGGCCCCTGGTACCTGAAGGCCATCCACATGGCCGAGGATCCGGACGATCCCGAGGTGGAGTACCGGAGCGACTGGGCCACGCTCACCTTCCGGGTGCCCCCGGCGGACGGCGGCGAGTAGGCGGCGAGCTGATCGGAGACAGCGTGTAAAACCGCCGCGTGTCCCCCGGCGCCCTCCTGGTTCCGGATCACGGCGGCCGGGGGGGCGCCTACGGGGCTGGTGGCGGCACGTACACGGGAAGCCCCTTCATTTCTTCACGAATTTCCTCCAGCTCGGCCGCGATCTCCCTCATCGTATCGCCCTGCGGCTCGTCGCTTTCGACGCTGGTTCGGTAGCGCCGCTGGAGCCGAGCCAGCCGCCTGCTGAGCCGGTCGATGGTCGGCATGGCATCGAGCATGGCCTCGAACTCCTCTTCCCAGGGCTCTACAGCGTCTGGCTGCGAATTCGCCGGGCCCGAGCCGGCACTGTCCGTCGTCTCATCCATTGGGCTGCCTCTCCCTCCGCACGAGAACGGCTCCACCACGCGTACCACGCGCCATGGTGTCCAGGCGGCCTCAACGTCTTCTCAAGATGATTCCCGGTTGACGGGGGGACATACACTGGACGTGAATGAGCACCGGGCGCCGGAGGTCGTCCTCCGGTGGAGGCTTCGATGTGCCCGGGCGGAGACCGGAGCGGGAGACGGAATGAAAGTGGAGATGACCGCAGTTCTGGAGACGCCCCGGACGCTCGGCGATGGAGGACGGACCGACAGCAGTTTCAGCTGGAAATCGACCTGAGTTTCAGCCGGTAGTACGCGAGGTCCGGGGGCACCTGACGGCTCGCTGACCCCCGCTCAGCTCCGATCGTGGCCATGGGGAAATGAGAAAGCCGGCTCGCGGGTCTCCCCGGGAGCCGGCTTCTCGCGTCCCTCGTTCCGGGACGCCGTGCTTCCTCTTCTTCTCCCCTCCGCCGGCCGCCACCTCCGGCCGCGGGAGCGGAGTCGGGCGGTCAGCCGGTCAGCCGCCGCCTCCGAGCGCACCGTTGGAGCGGATCTCCGTGATCGTGATCGGGAAGAACGTCCCCGGCGTCGTCGATGTCACGGAGTTGCCCTGCCAGAGCGCCGCCTCCTGTCCGAAGCGGTACATGTCGGCCAGGCGCCGTCCCTGCAGGAAGAGGTTG
>Ga0207797_1000072_pt1 | contig 64494 bp, 66 predicted proteins | sample PRCRCaboRojoPR_6_FD_187275 | JGI IMG/M metagenome (GOLD analysis project Ga0207797, IMG submission 187275) | Marine sediment microbial community from Cabo Rojo, Puerto Rico - PR CR 10% Liquid 1 (SPAdes) | ecosystem: Environmental > Aquatic > Marine > Coastal > Sediment | place: Cabo Rojo, Puerto...
ACGGTGACGGCCGGATCGAGCCCGTCGGCCGAGAGTTGCTCGCGGATCGGATCGGCCGCAATGGGCTCCGGCGTGGGACTCGTGACGATGAGGGGCCGGCCCTGGAGCGGCGAGGTCGCGACCACGGCTCCCACCTCCTGGATGACATCGTGGCCCACGACGACGTTCCGGGGAAGCCGGATCCACGTCGACTTGTCGAACATACCCGGTACTGGCGCGGCCCCGACCTAAAGCGGTTCGGGGTATTCGGGCGGTCCCGACTCGAAACGCTTCTTACAGGGCGGTCCCGACCAGAAGCGGTTCGAGGTATCGAGCTCGACCGACACCACGCAATTGGGACCGACACCACTCCTTCGCGACTTACAGGGTGTCCAGGACCTCGAGCACCCGCTCTTCGGTCTCGCGGTCCGGTCCCGGCTCGATCGTCGGGTCCTGCCGCTCCCGATAGGCAGCCACCGAGGCGGCCATCGACTCGGCCAGTGGCGTGGCCTCCCACCCGATCGACGCGAGCTTCTCCGTCGAGAGGAGATGTGGCGGATCGCGATAGAGCGGAAAATCCTCGAGGGAAAGATCCGCAACCGAGAGTTCGCGCTCGCTCGCGGGAACGAGTTCGACGTCGGTCTCCAGGGCCGCCGCCAGCAGCTCGACCATCCCCGACATGGTGGGGGCGGTCCGGTCGCCGACGTTGTACGACTCACCGGGCGATCCGGCCTCCGCGATCGTCCGGATTCCCGACGCGACATCGCCGGCGTACGCCCGGTGCCAGAGGTTCGTCCCGTCTCCAGGGACCAGGACCCGGTCGTGGGTCGCGACGCGGTCGATCCAGTACGCGAACCGGTCGGTGTAGTCGTGGGGCCCGTAGACGATGGGCGGTCGGATCGACATCGCATTGACCCCTCGCTCTGCAGCCCGGGCCACGATACGATCCCCCTCTGCTTTCCGGGGTCCGTAGGAGGAGCCGGAGTCGTCGACCGCCTCTTCGGCCGTACATTCGAATAGCCGGGTCTCATCTTCGCGTTTCGGAATCTCCTCGTCGCCGTACGCCGCACCGCTCGAGATGTACACGTAGGCGTCGAGGTCCTCGAATACGGAGACCGCGGTTTCGACCTCGCGCGGTTTGTAGGCCACGAGGTCGACCACGACGTCGGGGGCGACCGTCGACCGTGCGGCTTCCAGCGCCGAGTCGTTCGTCCGGTCGCCCTCGATGTGCTCTATCTCGGGGTCGTCAGCGAAGGGGTTCTCGTGGTTGCCTCTGTTGAAGAGGGCGACGTCGTATCCGTGCTCGCGGAACTCCTGGACGGTGTGGCGTCCGATGAAGCGGGTCCCGCCGATGAGCAGGGCCTGGGGCATACCTCCGGGGACGGGCGACGGGGTGAAAACCATGGCGACAGCGACGTCGCCCGAAGGCACCGCCCGGTTCGTGGCGACCGGCGGCTGGAGCCGGGATTTGGGACAGGTGACGTCGAAACTCGAACTCGAGACCGGGAATCCCTTCTCCCGCGAAACCGCGTTGACTCTCCACTGCGGCGCTGGAACGATCGAGTCGAGACCGATCAAATCAGGCGGGTCGAGTGGGCCGGGGACGGCGCCCCCGCGATCGGGTGCCTTACTTCCTGAAGTGCTTCTCGTCGGGGATGCCCTCCATCCCCGTCTTCGCCCGACCCATCATCTCCTCCACTGTCGACTGGTCTGGTTCCTGGACTCCGTGTCGTGCCCGACTGGCTTTCAGGACCTCGTCAGTAACCCTCACGTAGCGTCGGTGGAACCTGGCCTCCGCAGCCGCCTCGTCCACGAGGCAGCGGAACGCAGGGATCCAGTCGAGGTGCTCCGCGAGGAACGCCCGATGTTGGTCCGGTGTCCCCGATTCCACGAGGAGGGACGCATACTCCAGCAGTAGTGCCAGATGATCGTCCATGTACGCGTCCGGGACGGAGACGTCGAGGGTGGCGTAGCGCTGCCGCATATCATCGGCGGGCGGGCCGTTCAATAGTCCGCCCTCCGCGGGTGCATCGTGCCACTCCTTGTACGGTGATTCCGCCGCCGGCGCGTACGGCGTCTCGAACGCCTCGAACAGGGAGATGTACTCGTTGTCGAACGCAGCGGCGGTCTCCGGGACCACCGTCTCGTCAACGCCCCGCTCGTACTCGAGGCCCAGGCCCCCGAGGAGCGGTGCCAGTTCCGATTCCAGCCGGCCGGCTTGCACGTCAGCCAGGAACTGCTCGTCCGGGTGTTTGAAACACTCCGAGAGCAGCGCGTACAGCTGAGCCCAGTCCACGCCGTCGCTGTCAGTGCTCACGGGGCCACCCCCGGCAGTGATCGTCCACCGCCATGGCTGCGGCCGATTCTCGCCTCGGGCTGTCCGTGACCATCCGCGGGTGATCCGTACATGGAACCTCTCGGTGTCGCTACAGGGTGTTCAACCAACTGTCCATCGATCCACGAACCCGTAGGCGAGGGCTCCGATCGCCCCGATGATGACCAGCATCGCGAGATTGAGGCCAGCTGCGTAGACCATCCCGAGGAGCCCGCCGGGGAGGGTGTTCGGTGCCACACCACTGGCGACGCTCAGCCCACCAGTCGGGATCGGCGAGAGCACGTACTGAAGGATGACCCCGGTCCAGACGACCGCAAAGAGGATCATCCCGACGATGACACTCGTCGTCAGGATCGTGGTGTGGCTGAGTTCCTCGCAGGTGGCGTCCGCACGGCCGATCTCGGATCTGGCCCAGCCTTCCCATTCCTCGCAGGCCCGGCCGAGCGAGACCCTGCCCGTGAACATCGACCGGTCCAGCGGGAACTCCTTGGCGTGGGTCATGAACAGGTGGAAGGTGACCCCCACCAACATGGTGACGGCCACGATGGCGTGGACGTCCCTGACGATGAGATACGCAGGTGCCGGCGAGGCCCCGCTCGTGGTGCCGGACCAGAGCACGATCCCTGTCCCAATCATCACCGCGGTCTCGGCGGCGATAATCCACATCTCCGCCTTCTGCAGGAACGTGTACTTCCCGGACTCGGGCTGGCCCCGGAAACCGGCAAGATACTGCAGGTGATCGAGCGCCTCGCGGATGTCACCGCGGCCGGGGACGACGTTTGAGAGCGTCGTCACCCCACCGATCATCCCCAGAAGCCCGTAGACCACGTAAAACGCCGACGTGGCCATGAGGACAGCGCCCGCAATCACGTGGAGGAGCACCACGTTATCGTACCCGAGCAGAGCCATGAGCCACGCGAAGGGGTCATGGAACGTGATCGGGAGGCCAGTGACCCACAGGAGGAGGATCGAGGTGGCAAGCAGGCCGTGGATGTAGACCTGGGCGTCGGTGAACCGACGGATCCCGTTGGCGGTCCCGACGGACTCGTTCCCGCCCGTAATCGTCGACATCAGGACTCACCTCCGGCGTCCACGATCAGTCGCCGCCAGGTCCCGACGAGCTGGAGGGCGACCACGAGGAGCACGACCGTGATGTAGGCTCCGAGCAGGAGCCGAACCAGGAGCCACAGGTCATTGTAGCTCGAGTAGGCGACCTCTAGCCCGACGAGCCCCACCGCACTCGGGACCCACGTGGTCACCGGCGGGTGGAGATCCACCACCCCCAGGAAGACCGCAAGGGTCCCGAGGGCGGCGACGAGCCCCGCGATGACGGCCCGGTGTCTGACCACGACCGGGCGCTTGTGTCGTTGTTCTGTTGCTTGGGCCATGGTGGTGGGCTCAGTCCGAGTCGGTCTCAATCGTTAGCGTGCTTCCTGCGGACTCGAAGATGAAGTTGCCCTTGCCGACCCCGTCCGTGGCCGCGCCCTCGGTCACTTCCTTCATCAGCTCGTCCATCGGGCCGGCTTTGAGGGCATCTCCCACGCAGTTCTCGACACAGCCGGGCTTCCGGCCCCCGTCAGCTTCCGTGGCCTTGGGCGGAGCGCCGTGGCCGTCTCCGGCACCTTCGCCCAGGCACAGGTGGCACTTCTGCATCTTGTCGTCATCGTCGAACTTCGGCGCCCCGTACGGACAACTCCACGCACAGTAGTGACACCCGATGCACTTGTCCTGGTCCACGACGACGATGCCGTCGGTCGCTCGCTTCTCGATCGCCCCGGTCGGACAAACCGTCCGGCAGGGCGGATCCTCGCAGTGCATGCAGGAGATGGAGACAGACACCTGTTCGTAGTCGGGGAAGGTCCCGTTCTCCGCGTGAATGACCCGCCGCCATTTCGGCCCGTCCGCGTCGATGTCGTTTCTGACCCGGCAGGAGACCGAGCAGGCGTGACAGCCGATACACTTCTCGGCGTCGAAATAAAAGCCCCACTGCTCGGTCATTGGGGCTCACCTCCCACGCGCTCGACCTCGACAGGATGGTTCCTGGCGGTCATCCCGGTCGTCGGTTCGACGTGTCGTTCCTTGTTGAGGATCATGCTGTTCCCGCCAGCGTCGTCCGGATGGGCCGAACCGGCGCCGAAGCCGTGCTCGGTGCCGACCCATCCAGGGCGAACGCCTTCCCAGAGGTTGGCCATGAGTTCGATCTCGTCGTCGGCGGAGGCGACCCGAACCCAGTCACCGTCCTCGATGCCCCGCGCGGCGGCGTCCCTGGGGTTGATGTGCAGGTAGTTCCCGCGATACTCCTCGTCCTCGTGGCCGAACCGCTCGGCGTAGGCCTCGAGGGACTGGGAGAGGGCCTGACAGTGGCCCCGGGACATCTGCTCCACGAAGAAGTCCGTAAAGAGCAGCGGATACTCATCGTTCGTGGTCTCGCCGAAGTACTCGTCGTCCGGCGGGATCCACGCCGGCGCCGTACTCACGCCGAGATCCTCCGCGACACCGGCGTAGGCCTCCTTCACGTCGAGGTCGAAGTTGAACTTCCCGTTTACCGTATCGAAGCCGCCGTCCTCGTACTGGCGGTAAGGAACGTCGCTGACGATCTCGTAGCTCTTCTCGGCGAGTTCGTCGAAGGAGAGGCCGATCGCGTCGAGTTGGCTGTCGTAGAACTCGGCGCCGCTCTCCCACGGGAAGTACTCGCCCCAGCCCATCGCCTCGGCCAGGGCCTTGTAGAGCTGGTAATCGGGCTTGCAGTCCCCGATGGGCTCGATAGCCGCCTTCGAGCCAGTGATCCAGCCCTTCGTGCTGTATGAGCTGTCACCGCCGCTCTTGAGAAACGGCTGTTCGAGCTGTGAGGCACCGGGGAAGACGATATCCGCGCGCTTGCTGACGCCGGTCCAGAACGCGTCAACCGTGATGACCAGCTCCATCTCCTCGAGTGCCTCGAACCAGGCCCTCGTGTTCCCGCTTTTCGGCGGTTGGGACCAGTTGTTGACAAAGCCCTTGATGTCGCCTTTCTCCACCGCCTGCGGCACGAGATTGTGGGAGAGGTCCCGAACGTGGCGCTGGAACGGGTAGTCGTCGTACTCCGGCGTGGGCTTGTCCTTGTAGTTCGCGGGCACGTCGATTCCCCGCTTCTCGTGGGGGTCGTCCAGCCCGAACCCGGAGGTCCACTGGCGGGTGCCCCCGGGACTGTCGATGTTGCCGACCAGGCCGTTCAGCGCGTGGATGTTCTGGGCGTTCTTGAACCCGTTTGACTGATACGCGATACCCGTCCACGGGAAGGCGACAGCACTCGGCGCCGCCTCGGCGAAGCCGATCGCGATCTCCCGGATCACGTCGGCGTCGATGTCGGTGATCTCTGCGGCCCACTCGGGCGTCTTGTCCGCTACCGCCGCCTTGTACGCCTCGAACCCGTGGGACCACTTCGAGACGAACTGCTCGTCGTACAGTTCCTCCTCGATTATCACGTGGCCCATCGCCAGGGCGAGGGCGCCGTCAGTCCGGGGCTCGATCGGGAGCCACTTGTCCGCGACCTCTGCTGTCTTGGTGTACCGGGGGTCGATACAGACGAGGGTCGCGTCGTTGTTCTCCTTGGCGTCGAGGACCCCCTTCGGCTCCCACTGCCCGCGGAAACACTCCATCACGTTCCGTCCCCAGGCGATTATGTACTCGGAGTGCTTCCAGTCGGGCCACTCGCGGCCGTACCCCGACATCCAGGCCCAGGAGTCCGAGAACGGGCCGTGACACGTCGTCTTCCGGCCTACCTTGATCGGGGCCCCGTAGAGGTTCTTGAAGACCAGGTTATGCCAGGGGTGTTTGGCGAGCGGATAGCCCTGGTAGCGGAGCAGTTTCTCCGCACCGTGTTCCTCGCGGAACTCCTCGAGGCGCTCGGCCGCGTACGTGATTGCTTCCTCCCACGAAGCGGACCGGAGTTCCCCGTCCTCGCGGATGTGGGGCTGCGTGATCCGATTCGGGTTGTAGGTCTTGTTCAGCTGGGCTGCGCCCTTCGAACAGAGGGTCCCTTCGCGACCCTGACCGGCGCTGGCTTTCGGATGCCCGTCCACGCCGGTCAGGTCGATCGCTTTCCCGTCTTCGACCGTAATCTCCTGACCACAAGAGGCCCGACAGATCCAACAGTTGCCGTGAACGGTGGTCCGGTCTGTCTCGCTCGACGCGGCCGTGGCCTCCTCGCCTACTGCGGAAACGCCGGCACCTGTGAGGCCGACTGCTGCAGCAGCTCCGCCTGCTTTGAGAAACGTCCGTCGCCTGAGACCGCCGTCCGTCGATGCTGATCCTGACATCTATGAGTCGTCCCCGTTGTCGACCGGCCGGTCGTCCCGGCCGAATTCCGCTTTCACTTCCTCGTGATACTTCTCGTGGAACGCCGCTTCGGAGAGGTCCCCGTTCGAAACTCGACGGGCGTCACGCGCCATGCGGCGACCGAGGTCTTCGTCGTACTCGGTCGACTCCCCGTCGAAGGTCTCGAACTGGTTCTCCGGAAGCCGAAGTCGTCCCGGAGACGGTTCACCGCCCTTCGTGTCCGCTGGACCCTTGCTCACTGTGATCCCTCCGTGATTCTCGAGACGGCCCGAACCGGGGTCCGATGCGAGTGTCGTCTGCGGTCGCACGACGGCCCCATCGGCTCCCGCTGCTGGCCATCCGTCCCGGGTCATCGATCGCCTCGGTGCGGCGCACCCTGCCCCGCGGCGACGTCCCGGAACACAGTGATGAATAGGTCACAGCCCGGGTTACGGATTTACCTTCACGGCTGAAGGCTTTATAAGCAGTCGTGGACATTCGGGACACACAATACGTGCCAGGCGTTGCCACACGCGAGCGACCTCGGGCCTGATCCGGAGGTGTGACGGCGTCCCACGGCCGAATTGAAGACCCCCCACCAGTTTCTGTCGAGATTTAGTATTGAGTACTTTATACAATAGCGTCTCAAGACGGGCGCTTTTGTTGCAGCTATATTCGAGCGAAATGTGAGTCTTTCTCGTTACTTTCTACGGCACGGTAAACCGCTCGACGTTTCCTAGTCGAAGAGCTGTGACAGGAGATTGCCTTCCGCGCGTTTCAGGCGCTGAGAGAGTGCTGAGGCCGAGATGCCGAGGTCCTCGGCGAGTTCCTCGAGCGAGACGCTTGCACCGGTCCCGTAATACCCTTCGGAGATTGCGTATTCAAGGGCCTGACGTTGCTTCTCCGAGAGCACGGAAAGATCTAGTTCGGAAATGGGTCCCATGCCGCCCATCTCCTTGTTCGTGACCCGGCGCAGGTGGACCCTGTCACACACGTCGCCCAGACCGTCGAGGAGGTCCCAGGCCACGTCCCTGTTTGTGACGTACGTCGCGATCACCGTCGTGTCCGCGTTGGTCTCCTGGAGGTGCGGGACACAACCGTACTCGCTGAACACCTGGCAGGCACAGTCACACCGGTCCGGATCGTCGATCCGTACCGATTGATGTTCGACGTGGCCCTCCGCCGCATCCGCCGCCACGAGGAAATCGCAGTGACAACCACCCTCGTGCAGATGTACCTCCGCGTCCGCGACCTCGTCGCCGACTTCACGAAGCGGGCAGCCTCGATTGGGAGACAGCTCGATGACGAGTCTGAGATCCCGTTCGTCGCTGACCCGAGTTTTGCCCGTGGGGGATGGTTCCTCCTGCATGTATTGGCCTGGTCCGGCCGCGTGCGACGGGCCCCGGTCTCGGCCCGCCGCGGCTCGTTTCCGGCTAGGGACTGGGGTTTCTTATACGACTGGCGGATTCCAGCGCGCTAAGAACGCCCGCTCTCGGGGGTCGCTCAGTAGGACTTCGCGAACGTGGCAGTGGTCGTTGCGTCCTCGCCGCAGACCGCACATTCCTCGCCGATCGGGTCCCGGTCCCGGTCGAATGGCACCATGACGATCTCCGCGTGGATCTCGTCTTTGATCTCGGTCTCGCAGGCCTCCTCGCCACACCAGGGGGCCTTGACGTAGCCGCCGTACTGACCGATGGTTCCGAGGATTTCCTCGTAGGAGTGGGCCTCCCGCACGTTCTCCTCGAGGTTCTGTTCGGCCGTCGCGTAGAGCTTCGCGTAGATCTCGTCCAGCTGGTCCTCGACGGTTTCGACGATGGCGTCTCGGGTCTCGACCACGGTCTCGCCGTCCGGGCGGTGATTGAAGGTGACCTCACCGTCCTCGACCTCGTTCGGGCCGATCTCGATGCGGAGCGGGACGCCTTTGAGTTCCCACTCGTTGAACTTGAACCCGGGATTACGCTCGTCACGGTCGTCCAGGTGGACGCGCAGGTCCGCCGCCTCGAGTTCCGCCGCGATCTCGGTGGCGTACTGCATGACCTCCTCGGCCGTCTCCTCCTGATAGATTGGCACGATGACGACCTGCTTGGGAGCGATTGTCGGAGGCAAGACGAGCCCCTGGTCGTCCGAATGGGTCATGATGAGCGCGCCGACCGCCCGCCAGGAGATTCCCCACGAGGTCGTATGGGCGGTCCGTTCTTCCTCGTCCTCGTCGACGTACGTGATGTCGAAGGCGTCGGCGAAGCTCCGACCCAGGTGGTGGCTCGTCGCGCCCTGGACGGACTTCCCGTCCGGCATGAGCGCCTCGACTGTGGTGGTCGTGTGCGCACCCGGGAACTTGTCGTGTGGCGGTTTCCGCCCCCTGAGGACCGGGATGGCGAGGACGTCCTCGTAGAGGCGCTCGTACTGCCGCAGCCGCAGGGTGGTCTCGTCCCAGGCCTCCTCGTGGGTCGCGTGGGCGGTGTGGCCTTCCTGCCAGAGGAACTCTTTCGTGCGGAAGAATGGCTTGGTCTCGGTGGCCTCCCATCGCACCACGGAGCACCACTGGTTCAGTCGGAGCGGGAGATCCCGGTGGCTCCGGATCCACTGGGCCATGTACGGAGCGATGATGCTCTCGCTGGTGGGGCGCACGGCCAGGGGTTTTTCCAGTTCCTCGTAGCCGCCCTTGGTCACCCAGGCGACTTCCGGGTCGAATCCCTCGACGACGTCCTTCTCGCGTTCGAGGTACTCTTCGGGAATAAATACGGGGAAGTAGGCGTTCTGGGAGCCGGTCTCCTTGAACCAGGTGTCGAGATGCTCCTGGATCGATTCCCAGAGGGCATAGCCCCGGGGTCGGACGATGATGAATCCCCCCATCGGCGCATACGAGGCCAGTTCCGCCTTCCGGACGACCTCGGCGTACCAGTCGCCGGGGTTGTGGGCCTTGGATTCGGTGATGCCAAGTTCCTGTTCGGCGTCGCTCATTATCCCATGGCTTGCCCCAACCCGGCTTAAATCCCCTGAACCGCGGCCATCCCCGGACCGCCCTTGACGTCTGTGCCGCCCCTTGGTCTGGGCGGTCCACAGACCTGCGACGAGTGGGTTCTACAGCTGGTCCACTGACCCGCTGCGTGTCGGGTTGTGGCGATATCTGGGGCAACCCGTTCCGCGTCGGTTTGTGGCCGCGTTACGTTTCACGCACACATCTTCCGAGCCACGTCACACGAACTCGAAGGTCCTGGCCTCGCGAGCTCCGCAGGCCATCAGTTAATATTGGGGTCCGGACTGGAGTTCCAGGACCTGACTCCGCGCTGTCGTGGAGAAATGCCCCAATCGTCGGCCGACCACCCCTATCCCAGATCCACAGCCGTCTCGAGTTCCCAGTCCTGGAGGTCATGCTCACTCTCGCCGAAGCGGAAGGTCCCCTCGAAGGTATGGCCCTCCAACAGCTGGGGCAACCAGTAGCGGTCGTCGGGCCACATTTCGTCGTAGGGAATCTCCTCGACGTCGAACCATTCCGGGCGCGCTTCCGGCGTCTCCGCCGGTTCGCCGATCACACCCGGGGACCGGTAAACGTGGACGAACATGAACGGGTCGCCAGCCATCTCGAAAGCCAATTCGCCCAGCTTCGCGAGTTCCGATACATCAGCCCGGATCTCCTCGCGAACTTCCCGTCGGGCCGCCTCGCGGGGCGTCTCCCCGCCCTCGACCTTTCCACCCGGCCCATTGTAGAGCCCCTCGCCGATGCCCCGTTTTTTCTTGATTAGGAGGATTTCCCCGTCGGTGACCGGGAAACAGAGCGTTGCATCTTGCACGACCGACCGGTGCGCCGGGAACGCTCAAAAGGTTTCGTTGCCGGGACCGGGCCACCGCGGCGCCGCGATCGTGGAACGGTCAGATTCGAGACCTCCGCGGGAAAGATTAAGGCCCTTGCGAGACCATCCCAGACGCATGGGCGACACGAAAAAAGGTCGCGAGAAGAAGGGTCAGAAGAAACGCGAACAACTTCGTCGCCAGGAGATCGAGGAAAGTCTCGACGCCGAGGAAGAACCGCCCGAACCGGAGTCCGAATCGGACGAGATCGAGTTCGGCTCCGAAGAGTAGGTCACTCCACCCCGAACCGGCCCTCCCGCCATTGCCATCCAGGAATCCGGGTCTGTACTCCGGCCGCCAGCGCCGCGTCGAGGTCGTCTGCACCCGCTGTTGACCCGCCGTGGACCGACAGGTCTGCGTAGTGAAACGTGGCTTCCGCGAGCAGTCGGAGCGGCTGTTCGCCGGCGACGATGGCTGCGAGTTCGCGTCCGAGGTACTCGTCGATCACGAAGCCCGGGTAATCGTCCGCGACGTCGAGGTCCCGGAGGAGCGCGACGATCGTTGCGGCGTTGACGGCCCGTGGCTCGTCCGCGAACACCGCATCCACGGCCTCGTGGTACGCCTCTGGACTGATGGGCGGTACCTCGGTGTCGAATACGGTCGCCAGGTCCGCCCGGACCGCGTTCGCGAGCGGTACCACCTCCTCGGCGCGGTCGTGGACCCACTCGCGTTCGGCCCGGACGGTGGCTCGGCTGACCTCCATACGCTTGCCAGGGCGGTACGGGTTACCAAGTTTGCGAAGCCTTTTATAATACGGACAATCTACACCCGGCAAAGCGGGTTTTCACGGGCAATTCCCGCGGCGCCCCGCGTGGGCATTCCGTGTACCGATGTCAGCCACGACACCCTCTACTGTTGTGCCGACGGGCCGGTTCCAGCCGACCCAACCGACCGGGCCCCGGACGAGTCGGCCGACGCGACAGGCGCAAATCACCCCGTGATATTCGACTATGAGTGCTGTAGATCGGCAACTCGATGAACTTCAGGAGACGATCACCTCGGAGGTCCCACCGAACATCTCGGTCACCGAGGTGAAATACGAAGGCCCGGAGCTCGTGGTCTACACCCGAGATCCGAAGAAATTCGCGCGTAACGGGGATCTCATCCGGTCCCTCGCGAGCAAGCTCCGCAAGCGGATCACGGTCCGCCCCGACCCGGACGTCCTCACGCGGCCCGACGCGGCCGAGGAGGCGATCCGGCGCGTGATCCCCGAAGAGGCCGGCGTCACGAACCTCGACTTCCACGAAGACACCGGCGAGGTGGTCATCGAGGCCCAGAAACCGGGCCTCGTAATCGGCCGTCACGGGAGCACCCTCCGCGAGATCACCCAGGAAGCCGGCTGGACGCCGGAAGTCGTCAGGACGCCGCCCATCGAGTCCTCGACGGTGATGAACGTACGGAACTTCCTCAAGCAGGAGCGGGAGGAGCGCCGCGACATCCTCGAGCGGGTCGGCCGGCAGATACACCGCGAGGAGATGTCAGACGACGAGTGGGTCCGGATCACCACGCTCGGCTGTTCCCGGGAGGTCGGCCGCGCCGCGTTCATCCTCTCGACGCCCGAGACGAGGATCCTCATCGACGCCGGCGATAAGCCCGGTTCGGACGAGGTGCCGTACCTCCAGGTCCCCGAAGCCCTCGGGGCGGGAGCCACCAACATCGACGCCGTGGTCCTCACGCACGCCCACCTCGACCACTCGGCACTCATTCCCCTCTTATTCAAATACGGCTACGACGGCCCCATCTACACGACCGAGCCCACGCGAGACCTCATGGGGCTTCTCACACTGGATTACCTGGACGTGGCGGCGAAGGAGGGCCGAACGCCACCCTACGAGTCCGAAATGGTCCGCGAGGCGATCAAACACACAATCCCCCTGGAATACGGCGACGTGACTGACATCGCTCCGGACGTCAAGCTCACCCTCCACAACGCGGGACACATCCTCGGGTCAGCCATCTCGCACTTCCACATCGGCGACGGGCTCTACAACGTGGCTTTCTCGGGCGACATCCACTATCGCGACACGCGGCTCTTCAACGGCGCGGTCAATGACTTCCCGCGGGTCGAGACCCTCATACTCGAATCCACCTACGGTGGCCGGAACGACTACCAGACAGACCAGGAGGACGCGGAGGCCAACCTGATCGACGTCATCAACCGGACTCACGACAAGGGCGGCAAGGTCCTCATCCCCGCCTTCGCGGTGGGACGGTCCCAGGAGATCATGCTGGTCCTCGAAGAGGCGATGCGGAAGGGTAAGATCCCGGAGATGCCGGTCCACCTCGACGGCATGATCTGGGAAGCGACCGCCATCCACACGACCTACCCCGAATATCTGCGTGACGATTTGCGCGATCGCATCTTCCACGACGACGAGAACCCCTTCCTCGCCGAGCAGTTCAATCAGGTCGACGGCGGCGAGGACGAGCGCATGGACATCGCCGAGAGCGGCCCATCCATCATCCTCTCCACGTCAGGGATGGTCACCGGGGGACCGATCATGTCCTGGCTCGAGCACCTCGGTCCCGACCCTGACTCCACCATGATCTTCGTCGGTTACCAGGCCCAGGGGACCCTCGGCCGCCGCATCCAGAGCGGCTGGGACGACGTCCCCCTCTCGAATGGTCGTGGCCGGAGCGACCGGCTCTCGCTGAAGATCGACGTCGAAACCGTCGACGGCTTCTCCGGTCACGCCGACCGCCAGGGGCTCATGGACTTCGTGCGCACGATGAACCCGCGACCGGAGAAGGTACTCTGTGTCCACGGCGACGAACGCTCCACCCAGGAGCTATCCTCGGCGCTGTACCACGAGTTCAACATGCGCACCTTCGCGCCCAAGAATCTCGAGACCTTCCGGTTCGTCTGATCCACCGGTCACGTTCCATTCCGCCGCCGGTCCAGCTGGTTCCTCCACCGGTCCACTTGTTCCGTCCCTCCAGCTGGTTCCTCCACCGGTCCACTTGGTCCTTCCGTCGGCACCACTTCACCCGACGCTCCCATCCGCGCTGGGCCACAACCTATTCGCCCCAGTACCGCGTCGACATCGACATGGTCGCTACGGCAATCGGCTTCGGACTGCTCGCGATGCTCGGCTGGGGCCTCTGGGCGGTCTTCGCGAAACTTGCGACGAACACCTTGCCACCCGCCTTGGCCATGGTAATCTCCTACGCTACCGGTACCGTGATTGCCTTCGGCTACGTCCTCAGTCAGCGCGGGAGTTTCTCGGTACCGACAGAGGGGGCACTCCTGGCAACCGTGGCTGGCATCTTCGCGGGGGTCGCCGGCGTCGCCTTTTACAGTGGCCTGGACCTGGGTCGCGCCTCCGTCGTCACGACGGTAAGCGCGCTCTACTTCGCGGTGCCGGTGGTCGTCGGCATCCTCTTCCTCGGCGAGATCATCGACGCCGCGGACGTCGCCGGGATCGGCTTCGCGATCGTCGCCGTGGTCCTCTTGGCGCGCTAAGCGGCATGACTCCGCGCCGACCCTCGCCCCTATGTGAACCGTTAACCGGCCGCAGGCCCTCTCGGACCGACATGGACCGATCTGCGATGACACGGCGAGGAGCCCTCCGGCTGGGGGCACTGGGTCTCCTCGGTTCGCTCGCGGGTTGTGCCGGAGGGTCCGGGGGCCAGGGCGAGACCACGGCGGGCGGCGCCGACGATTCCGATGGCGAGGACGAGAACACGCTGTCGGGACACCCCGGGGCCGCAGGATTGTCGAGACAGCCCTATCTGGGAGCCGACCCGGAATCGGCCTCGGCCGTGATCGTCGCCTTTGAGGATCCCTCCTGTACCACCTGCCGCCGCTTCGAACGCCAGACCCTCCCCACTCTCCAATCCGAACTCCTCGAGCCTGGAACCGCTTCGTTCGTCTTTCGAGGGCTCGGTATCATCTATGATTGGGGCGAACCCGCGGCCAAGGCTCTCGAAGCGACGCTCGCTCGGTCGGAGCCGGCCCACTGGGCACTCAAAGCCCATTATTACGACCAACAGCGCAATTTCGACGCCGGCAACGTCCTGGACCGGACGGCCTCGTTCCTCGACCGCGACACGGAAGTGGAAGGGGCCGCAGTGATCGAGGACGTCGACTCGGGGGCGGCCGACGAGGAATACGGCATCGATCTGGACGCGGCAAACGCCGTGGGTGTCCGGGCCACGCCGACCTTCCTGCTCTTCACGGACGGAACATACGTGACACAGGCGACAGGCGCGGTCAGCTATGACGTGCTTGCGACGTCACTGGGGGTGTGAAAATGCGACTACCCACGCGCCAACGTGACTGGCATCTCATGGGCCGGACCGTCTATCTCGTGGTCCAGGTGCCTGCCTACCTCCTTTTGGCCCTCGTGGCGAGTCTCGCAGCACTCGCTCTGTTCGCGGTGCCCCAGAACTGGACCCTGTTCGTAGACGTGGTGCTGGGTGGTGCCCTTCCACCGGAGGCCCGAGTGACCCTCTTTCTCGAGCTGCTCCCGTTCGTGGGCACCTCATTCAGCCCCGTTCAGGGGCTCGTGCTGGTACTCGCGGCGGTCCTGGCCGGGCTGAACATCGCCCTGGCGACCTACCACTTCCGAGAGCACCGCGTCTCCCTCCGGGCCGGTTCCGGGAGCATCGGCGGACTCGTCCTCGGCACCCTCGGCGCCGGCTGTGCGGCCTGCGGGACGGCCGTCCTCGCGGGGTTGCTGTCGCTGGTCGGTGCGGCAGGACTGCTCACGGCTCTCCCGCTCGAAGGCCTGGAAATCGCCCTTCTGGCGGTCCTCTTCATCGCCCTCTCTATCTGGTGGCTGGCCGACGGCATGCGCGGCGGCGAGATCGCCGGGTGCCCGGTCGATCCACCATAACCTGTCTTCGCGGTCGAGTCGTCCAGTCACCCGAACCCGAACCGGGGCCTGTTTCGGCCCTTTCCCCCGCTGCCCCCGTCGTCAGACCCCCAGTGGTCCAGTATATACTATTGCGTGGACCACAGTGAATCAACCTCCGGACTCGGGCCTGATCAGGAGTCGGCTGCCTCGGCTGGATCGACGACGGTCCCCTCCTCGAGATCTACCCCCACGCGATCACAGCGGTCGAAGAGCGGGCAAGCCTCGGCGCCGTCCAGGCAGGCTGGCTTCCTTGCCGTGCAGTATTCGCGACCGAACTGGATGCTGGTCGTGTGGCCGAAGCCGCACTTTTCTGGCGGGACTTGGTCCTCGAGGACCGCACGGACCGCTTCGTGGTCCGCGTCAGCGGCGGCGATCCCGAGGCGGCGGTAGATGCGGTGGACGTGCGTATCGACCGGGAAGACCCCCTCGCGGCCGCCGGCGAAAAGCAGGACACAGTCAGCCGTCTTCGGGCCGACACCCTTCAACTGGAGGAGGGTATCGCGGACCTCGAGGGCGTCTTCGTTCCTGACGTACTCGTCGAAGGCGTCGGCGCTTCCGTACTCCTCGATGACATGCTGGGCCGTCCGCTGGATGACCGCCGACTTCTGATTGTAGAGGCCTGCCGATTCGATGGTCGATGCCAGCTCGTCCCGGGAAGCGGCTGCCAGCGCCGCTGCGAGGTCCCCGTTCGTGCCGTATCGCTCCATCAAGGAGTCGTGAGCCGGTTGGCTGGCCTGGTCGCTCGTGTTCTGTGAGAGTATCGTTCTGACGAGTGAAACGTAGGCATGCTGGCCGCCGTAGGACTTCTGCCAGTATCGCTCACCCAGGCGATCGACGACGGCTTCCGCGCGGGTTTCCGGCGTCCCCGCTTCGAACCGGGCCACGGCGCCCCCACCATCCTGCCCGCCAGAGATGTTCCGCGCCGGTTCCGGATCTTCGCTCATGGTACCAGTTCCGAGCCGTCACGTCTCAAAGGTGACGTTCGCGGCGACCTGCCGAGGACGCCTCAGTCGGTGGCCTCCGAATCGGGCCCACCGGAGGTGACCCGAAGAATCATTTCGACCGACGCCCCCTCCGAGAGGGCATCGACGAGTTCCCGATCGAAATCCGCGGCGGCGGCCTCGGCCTGCACCATGATCGTCCGGTCGTCTATGTAGGTGCTCGTCCGGCCGACCATGCTCCGTTCGTTCTCGAAGGTTAGCTCGGGATGGCCACGGCCGGTGACGGTCATCGTGTACTCCCCAACTTGGAAGACGGCCTCGATGCTCGCGGCCGCGTCCCGACAGGCCGCGACGAATGCCGGGTCGAAATCGGCCGGCGCGCGATCGGCCTCGATGCCGAGGATGCAGTCTCCGGCGGGGGTGAGAAAGTCGTCGGTCGTGAGCTCGAAGGTACTCTCGTGGGTCGCCGAGACGTGTTCGTGACCTGTCGCCCGCACGCGTTCGACACGCACCATCGTCGGGGCCGTTTCGCCTGCGGCGGGAAGGGATTGCCGTTTCCGTTCCGATCCAGCCGAGGGCGGCGGTACGGGATTGCCGTCTCCGTTCCGACCTGGCCGATGTCTCCAGGCCAGCACAAGACGTGTGACAGTGGGCCGTCCCTACCGCTTCGAGAGAGTGATAGTCAGGGCCCCGCAGTCACATTCGTACGCGTGGCGGACGCCCTCGGGGGTTCGCATCGAGAGCCGACGGTCGGCCTCGCCAAGTGGCCCCTCGCACCGAGTACACGTCACCGCCAGATCGGCGAGCATGTATCGACGGACCCACCGAGCGACCCTCAAAGCGTGCCTAGCGGGCGGTGAAAGTGAAAGTATGTGCGAATGGGTTCTCGAGGACCCCGTTTCCCACCCGCTTCGATACGGGCCCGGCCGACAATGCGGCCGGTACTTATACAGTGCCCCGTCGAGTTTGTCAAACCGTCACAGACCGGCAGAGCGAGGCCTGTGAACGGTTTTCACGCGTTTCGACAGCAAAACGTTTAAATCAGGGCATCCGGTACTACCAGTCACCAGAACGCCACCGCGTTCTGTCGCACAGGCCGAGAAATGACCGGATGTTCTACCGACGAGGGCGACCGCGACGAATCGCGAGCCGTCGCTGTGTGCAGGACGAATGGCAGCATGGAATAGAGGGCCAACCAATGGCAGAACAAACTGAAATCACCGTATCGAGCGCGGACGAACTTATCACGGACGAAGAGCTCCAGAACAAATCCAAAGGCCAACTCATCAAGAAAGCGGGCCAGTTCCGCGACCGACGGAACGAACTCAACCAGCTCGCCTCGACCCGCGCCTCCAAGCGCGACGAGCTAAACGCAAAGACCCGAGAGCAGGTCGACGAAGCTCAGGAGCACCGCGAGACCCGGGACACGCTCAACGAGCGGGTCCAGGAGCACAAGTCGGTGCGCAACGAGCTCAACGCGAAGGCAAACGAGCTCTTCGAGAAGGTCGAGGAGATGAAACAGGACCTCGAACTCGACGAGGGTAAGGACCTCGAGCAACTCAAAGAGGAGATCGAGGAACTCGAGTTCAAACAGCAGACCGAGGTCCTTTCGGCCGAGGACGAGCGCGAACTCATCGAGAAGATCGAGGAGAAACGCGACGAGTACCAGGAGAAAAAGGAGAAACTCGACCAGAACAAGGACCTCGAGGAGTACGTCGAGAAGGCCGAGCAGGTCCGGGCCGAGGCCTCCAAACACCACGAGAAGGTGACCCAGCTGGCCGACCGCGCCCAGAAGCACCACAACAAGATGATCGAGGCCTACCGCGAGGCCGACGACGTCCGCGACGACGCCGACGACATGCACGACAAGTTCGTGGAGGCCCAGGAGGCCGCCGACGCCCACCACGAGGCTTTCGTGCAGGTCCAGAAGCGGCTCCGCGAACTGGACAAAAAGGAGGAGGAAGAGCGCAAGGACGAGCGCGAGAAGAAGCGCGAGAAGGCCCGCGAAGAGGCCGAGGAGATCTACGAGCGGTTCAAAGAGGGCGAGACCCTCGACACCGAGGACCTCCGGAAGCTCCAGAAGAGCGGCCACCTGTAAGCGCGGCGAGTATTTCTGTCTGATATTTGCGCCGAAGAGCGCCAGCGCTGGCGTGAGCAGAGAGTCATAATCGTAGCTCAGGGGGCAATCGCCGTCGCTGGGATCGGTGGTTACCGTCGACCAGAGACAATCACCGTCGCCGCGGAGGCAGTGGAGTGGGACACTACGAGCACGCAGTGTTGATCGCGTCAGCCACTGCGCGCTTCGCGTCGGGCACGGAGCGTTGAATGAGTGGGATATGGATCAACGGTCACGTATGGCAGTCAACGTTTTACACCGTGGCGGGCCATCCCCGTCATATGGACACCACAGCGGATCGACTAGGGCGACTCGCCATCGTCGCCACGGGGGCGGCGCTGGGAGCGGTACTCGGGTGGTTGCTCTTCGTGTTCGGAGCTGGGGGCAACCTGGCGCGACTGCTCGGCATCCTGGTGACGGTCGGGGTCGCCGTCTTCGGGGCCCGGCTGGCGGGCAACATCGCCGAATCCGTGCTCGCCCCCTACAACGTGGCCGAGGTCTCCGTCGAGGGTCCGATCCAGCGCGACGCGGGTGGGGGTCTCCCGACCCGACCCGACGCCACCCCCGCCGACGCCATCGTCGATCAGATCGAGGGAGCCGACGCCGACGACAACGCCGAGGGACTCATCGTCCATCTCAACACGCCGGGCGGGGAGGTGCTCCCGAGCGACGACATCCGACGGGCCGTACGGGAGTTCGAGGGGCCCACCGTGGCATACGCAACCGACACCTGCGCGAGTGGCGGCTACTGGATCGCGTCCGGCTGTGACGCGATCGTCGCGCGGGAGAGCAGCATCGTGGGCTCCATCGGGGTGCGGGCGTCGCGGGTGACCGCCGCCGACCTGCGAGACAAGCTCGGGTTGACCTACGAACGTCTCGTCGCCGGGGATTACAAGGATGCAGGGGTTGCCCTGCGGGACATGGAGGACGAGGAGCGGGACTACCTCCAGGGTATCGTGGACGACATCTACGATCGCTTCTTAGAGCGAGTTGCGGACGGTCGGGAACTCGACGAACAGGCCATCCGGGACACGGAGGCGAAGATCTTCCTGGGCACGGACGCCCTGGATCTCGGCCTCGTCGACGAGATCGGCACCCACGATGACGTCGAGGAATGGCTCGAGGAGGCGCTTGGGACACCGGTCGCGGTCCGAGAGTTCGAACCGCCAACGGGCCTCGCCGCCCGACTCCGTCGGAGCGGAAACGCGGCCGCCTTCGCGTTCGGTCGCGGACTCGCGTCGGTCCTGGCGGATTCAGCGGACCGGGAGACGGCGGTTCCGCGGCTCCGGCACTGAGTGGCCGCCCGCTGGGATCCACCCGTCCCCTGCCGGTTCCCCGGCGAGGGTTTTTATTCCATGGGGGAGAGAACTCGGGGTAGGGAATGCGAACCCTGGTCGTGTGCGTCGACCGGACCGGCGTCATCCCCCGCGAAACCGGCCTTTCGACGCCGATCTGGGGCTGGGAAGCCGTCCAGTCCCTGGTAGCCGAGATGGGGATCGCCGATCCGGAAGACTCGATGGTGAATACGCTGCTGGAGGCGCTCAAGGTCACCCGGGGTCTCCACGACGAGAACGAGGAGGCCGTCGTGGCTGTCGTCTCCGGGGACACGAACAGCGTCGTCTCCGCCGACCAGGCCATCGCCCGCCAGGTCGACTCGCTCATCGACGAACACGAGCCCGACTCGGCCATCGTCGTCATCGACAGCACCGAGGACGAGCGGCTGCTGCCCATCGTCGAAAGCCGCATCCAGGTGGATTCGGTCGATCGGGTCGTGGTCCGACAGGCAAGGGACCTCGAGTCGACGTACTACCTCCTCAAGCAGTTCCTGGCCGACGAGGAACTCCGCCAGACCGTCCTCGTCCCCATCGGGATCGTCCTCCTGGTCTTCCCCGCCATCCTGATGCTGAGCAACCTCGCCGTCGCCGTCGGGTCGATCACCGCGGTGATCGGGGTCTTCCTCCTGTATAAAGGAATGGGCGTCGACGAACGGCTGGGGGACATCTCGACCCAGGCCCGCGACGCGTTGTACTCCGGCCGGGTCTCGATCGTCACCTACGTCGTCGCGGTGGGGCTGGCGCTCGTAGGCATCTTCGCCGGCGTGCTGGGGACCTCGGAGCTGGGGCTCGACCAGATACAATTCGTGACGGCCATGGCCTTTACGTACTTCAGCGTCCCGTGGATCGCGCTCGGCGCCCTGGCCGCAAGTACCGGGCGACTTCTCGACGAGATCATCCGCAACGAGCGGGTGCGGACCTCGTATCTCAATCTGCCCTTCGGCGCCATCGCGATGGGACTGGTCATCAGGGGCTTTTCCGCGTATTTGCTGGAGCGCGCTGCGTTGATCCCGGCGATCGCTGTCTCGACGACGAGACTCGGCGCAATCACGGTTCGCGGATTCTCGCTCACGCCCGAGGAGCGGCTGGCCGGCTTCGTGGTGCTGGGCGTGCTCGTGAGCCTTGCGGGCATCCGTATCTCCACGTATCTCAGCACGGAGTTCGAGGAGGCGGAGGGCCTGGCATAGGGACCTCCCTGCTGGGTGTCGAGGCGCTCCCAGCGGTCGTCCGAGGGGCATATCAAGCCGTGGCTCCGAGCGATGGCCATGAGCGACGCCGCGTGGGTCAGCCTGTTTTCCGGGGGCAAGGACTCGGCGTTCGCCCTGTACGAGGCCCTCGAGGCAGGGCTGGACGTGGAGCGCCTGGTGACGGTCCATCCGACGGCGGATTCCTATCTCTATCACGTCCCGGCGACCGGACTGGCAGGGCTCGCGGCCGAGAGCATGGAAATCCCCCTCGTCGAGATCGAGGAGACCGCCGGCAGCGGTCACGATGCGGCGAGTCGAGGCGATACCGAGATCGAGGCCCTCGAGGCTGGCCTCGCCGACTTGAAGGAGAGCGAACGCACCCAGGGCCTTTCCGGGGTCGTCGTCGGCGCCATCGAGAGCGAGTACCAGGCCGACCGCGTGGCCGCGATGTGCCGACGGCTCGGGATCGACATGTACGCTCCGTTGTGGCACGAGGATCCGTTCTCCCTCGGGACGGCGATGTTGGACGCGCATTTCGAAATACGCATTATCCAAGTAGCGGCCCGGGGCCTCGATGAGTCCTGGCTGGGCCGACGGCTCGATGCGAACGCGCTGGACGACCTCCGGTCGCTCCACGAGGAGTACGGCGTCCACGTGTTGGGCGAAGGCGGCGAGTTCGAGACCCTGGTGACGGACGGACCACACATGTCCCGCCCCATCCAGATCGAGTATTCGACCCAGTGGGACGGGACCAGGGGCCACCTCGTCGTCGAGGACGCGTGGCTCGGCGACCCGTAAGGGGGCGGTGAGGAGCGGCGAGAAACCGACCGCTGTTACTCCCCGTTCGAGATGGTCGTGTGGGCACCGACGAGCGCCCCGGAGAAGTCGATATTCTCGAGGTACGTCTGCTCGTCGATGATCGAGTCCCGCACGTCACAGGACCGGATCGTAGCCTCGGGGAAGACCACCGAGTTGTCCAGGTGCGAGTCCCGAATCTCGGCCCCGGCCATCACGTGGACGTTCGAGCCAAGCGTGGTGTCCGCCAGTGACGCGTCCGGCGCGACGACGGTCTCGCCGTCCAGCGACCACCGTACCGCGTCGAGATAGCTCTCTGGAGTCCCGATGTCGAACCAGGCGCCGTCGAAGGTAAAGGCGTAGACGTCCTCGCGGGCCTGCAGCCATTGGATGAACCACCCCGGCTCGTCGGGGTTGTTGTCGCCCTCGAGATACGATTCCAGGAGGTCCAGGTCCGCTGCGGGAAACGCATACGCCGCGATGGAGACGAGCGTGCTTTTCGGGTCCTCGGGTTTCTCCTGGAAATCGACCACGCGATCGCCCTCGAGTTCGACCAGCCCGTAGGACTTGGCACGTTCTCGACTGCCTACGTCGTAGGCGGCGATAGTCGGCGCGTCCTTCGATTCGAAGAAGTCCACGTATTCGCTCACCGAGAAGCTGATCAGATTGTCACCGGCGAGGACGAGGAGGTCGTCAGTGACCCCCTCTCGGTCCACCAGCTGAGCGAGCGCGCCGACGACCCCGAACTTCTCCGATTCCGCGGTGGTGTCCTCCACCGAAAGTGTCGGTTTCTCGTACTCCGAGGCTGCCAGATGGTCCCGGAAATCGTCGGCGAATCGCTCGTTCGTGCTGACGTACACCGTCTCGATCCGGTCGTCCCCCTCGAGCCCCTCGAAGATGCGGTCGATGACCGTCTCCTCCCCGATGGGAAGGAACATCTTCGGGCGGTGTTTCGTGATGGGCCAGAGCCGAGTCGCGTAGCCCCCTGCAAGCACGACAGCGTCCATGGCCTATTCGACCGAGGGCGGTCGTAAGTCCTTTTTCATCCGCACCTCGCTTTCTCCCGTGCGCCCCCGCGGTTTGATATGGCCCCGACCACAGGCTCCGCCATGGACACGCGGACCACCCGCGAGCGGATCGCGGACCGGCTCCGGCAGTCCGCGGCGACCCCCTCGGAACTCTGCACGGCGTTCGAGATCGCCCGGTCGAGTGCCTACTCGCATCTCCGGCACGTCGCAAAAAGCGTCGACTCGAGTGACGAGCAGTTCCTGGTGCGGCCGCCACGGTGCGAGGACTGTGGCTTCGAGGACTTCGACGACCCCATCAACGAACCATCGCGGTGTCCGTCGTGCAAAAGCGAGTCCATCGTCGAACCCGCATTCAAGATCGGCCCGGCCGAGAAATAGGCGGCGGGACGACCGAAAGACGGCCCTGCCCTCCGCCTCCTGCCTCCTCGCCGCTGTCTCACCGTCGCAGTTGTTCCCTTCCCCCGGGAGAGCGCTACTGCTGGTCCTGTGCCCGCTCGATCCACCGTTCGAGCCGCGCTTTGGGGACATCAGCCGCTGCGGCTATCTCGTCGGCGTCAGCGGCTGCGAGGGAAGCGACCGTTTCGATGCCGGCCGCGCCCAGTCGCTCGGCGTACGCGTCGCCGATCCCTTTGATCGTGGTGACCGGTTCGGCGCCCGGTCCCTCGTCCGCAGGCGCTTCCGCTTCGGCTTCAGCTTCTGCCGTAGCTTCGTCCGCGCTTTCCGCTGGTTCGGCCTCGGTTTCTGCTTTAGCATCGTCTGGGCCGTCCGCTGGTTGGGCCCCTCCCTCCGATTCAGCGTCTCCGGCAGCTGCCGAAGCACCGGCGGATTCGTCGGTCTCGTCGCCTTCCTCGGTTGGCGCCGGTTCCGTTGGGTCGGATGCCGCTGTATCGGCCGCGGGCTCGTTGCCGGCGTCCGCCTCCTCCGACGTCTCCGCGGTCTCGGACGCGCCCGCATCGGCCTCCGCGCCCGCCTCCCCGGATTCGGAGGCGGTCGCCGAAGCCACGGGCTCTTTGACGGCCCGTTCAGCGTCAGCGTCCGTCTTGCGCTCGACGGTCACCTCCACGTCGCGTCGGCGCTTCGGCTCCCGGGTCTCCAGTCCCAGGAGTTCCTTGAGTGTCGAAATGATTCCCATCGTATGGCCACATTTCGGAGTGGGGAATAAATAGGTGTTCGTCACCGGTCAGGGGGACTCCAGGACGGTCCGGAGTGCCCGGTTCATGGCCTCGACAGGCGCGGTCCGACCGGTCCAGATCTCGAAGGCTTCGACCCCCTGGTAGAGCAGCATCCAGGCGCCGTCGATCGTGGTGGCCCCGACGTCGGCGGCGTCCAGCAAGAACTGGGTCTCGAGCGGACTGTAGACAGCGTCCATGACCACCAGACCCTCGTGATGAACCGAGGACGGGACTGGGGACTCGTGTGATTCCATGCCGACGCTGGTCGCATTAATGAGCACGTCCGCGGCCTGGATCGGCGTCCCTACCTCAGAGAGGGCGTGGGCGGTCCCATCGACAGCAGCCGCGAGGTCCCGGGCTCGCTCGACGGTTCGGTTTGCCACGTGGACCCCAGCGCCAGCGTCGGCCAGCATCACGGCGATCGCTCGCGCCGCACCCCCGGCGCCGAGCACGACGGCTGTAGCCCCGTCCAATGCAACGCCGTGGTGCTCCAGTGCGCGTCTTGCCCCGGCCGCGTCGGTATTGTAACCGGCAGGCGGCTCAGTGCCAAAATCGATGGTGTTGACCGCACCGATGCGCTGGGCGTTCTCCTCAGCTGCGACCATCCCGAGGGCGTCTTCTTTGAACGGGATGGTCACGTTCAGCCCCGAAATCCCGAGGGCCGCCGCCCCTCTCAGAGCCGCGTCGAGGGTGGCCAGCTCCGGTTCGAAGGTGACATACCGCGCGTCCATGTCCAGGGCCTCGTAGGCGGCCTCGTGCATCGGTGGCGACAGCGAGTGCCCGACAGGGTTGCCCACGAGTCCATAGACGTCCATGCCCGGCGAGTGGCGGGGCTTTGGGTTAAGGCTTTCACCGGAGTCCGCGCGAGCCGGCGACCCGGGCGGTCTGTCAGTGCCCGCCGGAGACCGAGATGCCCAGCACGAACACGTGATAGACGGTCACCAGGATGAACAAGAGATAGAAGGCCCCGCCGATCAGGAACGGCAACGGTCGCATCGTCCCCTCCCCTGCCGTCCTGGCGCGGTACAGCAGTAACCCGCCGCTGACCAACGCGAGGATGGCCGAAAAGGCGTTGAGAAAGCCCGTCGTCCCCCACTCCAGCGTGAGATTCCAGGAAGTGAAGAGGATGCCGAGGGTCACCGGGAGGGTGCCCTGGAATGCCATCGCGCCCGTGATGTTGCCGATCGCGAGGGTATCTTTGTCGCGGGAGATCCAGATGATGGAGTTGAACTTCTCCGGGAGCTCGGTGGCGAGCGGGGCCAACAACAGCGCGAGGATGGCCGTCGGGAAGTTGAGGACGTCAGTCGCGAAGTAACTCACCTCCTCGACGAAGAGGTGGGCGCCACCGATGATGATCCCGAGCGCGAAGAGTGTCTGGAGCAGTACCAGCCAGCGCTCGGGGTCCGTCGCGTGCTCCTCCTCGACGCCGACGGATTCGAACGGTTCCCGGCCGGATTGAATGACCGAGCCGAGATAGAGGGCCTCGAGGCCCTCGCCTTCGATGAGGTCCCCCTTTTGCAGCGAACGGTATACGTAGGTAAGATACAGCCCAACGAGCAGCACCCCGATGCCGATAGCTACCTCTCGGACGTGAACCAGTGCGGCGACGAATGCGAGGCTGTACCCGACGAGGAAGAAGCGCAAATCGCGCTGCGTCGAGCGGCGATTGAAGTGAAACTCCTGCCCGAACGAGCGGCGCTCGCCGAAGTAGATGACGCTCACGCCGATCAGGAACATCGCGATCGTGGCGAGCATGAACGGCGCCCCCAGAATCGCGCCGACGCCCACCTCGTCGGCCGCGGACATGTCGCCGCTGAGCACGCCATTGATGATCGCGATGACCGGGATCATGGTTTCCGGGAGGGCCGTCCCGACGGCCGCCAGGATGCTGCCGGTCGCACTCTCGGAGACGCCGAGTCGGTGGCCGAGCCACTCGACGCCGTTCGTGAAGATTTCCGCGCCGAGCAGGAGGAGCATGAAGGACCCGATGAGGAGGATTCCGTTCTCGAAGACACGAGGGATGCCGAAGACCAGCGGCGCCAACGGGCTCTCGAGCATTACGGGAGGCTTCCAAAGCGGGGCAGTTAAGCGCGTCCATCCTCGCCTGCGGCGGCCTGAGAAACCATCACAGGGCGCCGAGACGAGGTGGTACCTCCCGTCCCCGGCGAGAGGAAAACCTCGAGGTGCCTCTCGGGTACCGCCAAACCCCCCTGGGGCGGGATCTTCACTCGGTTACGGCCTACGGGACGACCGTGACCGGAATCTCGGTATTCTTCAGCACGGTCTCGGCGGCACTCCCCAGGAGCAACTCGCCGACCGCCCCGGTGCCGTGGTGGCCCATCACGATATGATCGTAGGCCCCCTTCTCGGCGTATGCCAGGATGTCGCTCCCGATACGGTTCGAGGCCCGGAGGCTGCTCAGCCGGATATCCCCCACGATGCTGGCTTCGCCCCCGACGCCGGACTCCTCGAGGACACCCTGGATGTTCGCTTCCAGATCGGAGACGGCCTCGTTCTCGAACTCGCTGAAGTGCACGACGTCAACCGTGCCCTCCATCGCCCAGGCGAGTGTGATCGCATGGGAGAGGGCTCGCTGACTGCAGCGCGAGGCGTCCACCGGGACCAGTATCTCCATAGTGGGACCTACCACCGCCCACTAGTTAAACGGTTGCCGGGTTGGGCCGAGGGGATCGCCGTCCTCCGGTCGGCGGGTCGCCAGTCCGACGGTTCGACGCACTTAATCGCGACCACCGCGATGTCCCGGCCGTGATCGGTATCGTCGTGAGTCGGGCGGACGACGCGTCGGCCCACATCGGCGCGCAGCTGCTGGACCTGGCGGAATGGGACCGGGTCGAGGAAGGGGTGTACCGACGCTCCGGCTTCGAACTCAGGGAATTCGACGCCCTCCATCTCGAACTCGACCGGGTGGGAGAGACCTTCGACGACCCGGCCTTGGTGGTCTTTGCCTCGCGGCACTCGGGCGAAACCGGACCCCTTCTGTCGGCCCACTATACGGGCAATTTCGGCTCGGCCGAGTACGGTGGTGCCCCGCGAGAGCTGTCCGAACCGGCCCCGAACGCCCTCAAGCACGTGATCCAGGCGCTCGACCGGGAAGCTCCCGCGGCATACGACGTGGCGATGGAATGTACGCACCACGGTCCCACCGACCACGCTGCGCCCGGGCTATTCGTCGAACTGGGCAGCGCGGAGCCCCAATGGGAGGATCCAGACGCCGCGCGTGCAGTCGCCAGGGCAATCCTCTCGCTCGAGGGCGTGGCGGCACGTGACGGGCAGACGATCGTGGCGTTCGGGGGCAATCACTACGCCCCCCGGCCGACGAGGCTGCTCCTCGAGACGAGTTATTCAGTGGGCCACGTCGCCGCCGACTGGAGTCTCGAGGAACTCGGCGACCCTGACCAGAACCGGGCGCTCCTCGAGCAGCTCTTCGAGTCGAGCCGCGCCGAGTGTGCAATTTTCGACGGGGAGCAGCAGCCCGTCGAGAAGATCGTGACGGAGCTGGGCTACCGCGTGGTCAGCGAGACCTGGGTCCGTGAGACGAGCGACGTGGACCCCACACTCGTCGAGGCGGTCGAGTCCGCCATGGGAAGCGTCGATTCCGGGTTGCGGTTCGGCACGGTCCGCCCACCAGACGGCACGTTCGAGGTCGTCGAGATGCCGGCCGAACTGCTGGCGGAGTGCCACGGGATCGATGCCGAGGCAACGGTCGAGGCGGTGACCAAGTGCGTCGTCGCCTACCAGACCGAGGAGAGCGGGACGCTCGTTGGCGAGCAGGTCGCCGTCGCCGATGGGACCGCATATACGGAGATCGTGTCGGCCCTACAGGAGGTCCTCGCAGGGGCCTACGATGCCGTGCGGCGAGAAGACGATACCGTCGTCGCGGAGCGAGAGGCGTTCGACCCCGCAGCGGCAGCCGAGCTGGGGGTTCCGGAGGGGCCCGACTTCGGCACCCTGGCGAACGGCAACCCCGTCACCGTCGAGGGCGAGCGGGTCGATCCGGAGGCCGTTCACGTCACCGAGATTCGGCGGTTCGAGGTCTGACACCTGTCGGACGCGAGGGGAAAGGTAATTAAGCTCGTTCACACAATCGGTATTTAAGATGGACTCGATCGTCGAGGACGCAATCGACGAAGCCGAGGTGCAGGCCGACGCTTCGGGGGAGGAGGCACCGGCCCAGGACCGGCCCACTGGAGAGGTCACCGACGAGGAGCTCAAGGAGGTGCTCAAGGACCTCCAGACGAACATCACGGTCGTCGGCTGCGGCGGGGCGGGCAGCAATACGATCGACCGGATGTTCGAAGAGGGCATCCACGGGGCGAAACTCGTCGCGGCAAACACCGACGTCCAGCACCTCGTAGACATCAGGGCCGACGAGAAGATCCTGATGGGGAAGGAGAAGACCCAGGGTCGCGGCGCCGGCTCGCTCCCGCAGGTGGGCGAGGAAGCCGCCCTCGAGAGCCAGGACGACATCCGGGCCTCGATCGAGACCGCGGACATGGTCTTCGTGACCGCCGGCCTGGGCGGCGGGACGGGGACCGGCTCCGCCCCCGTGGTCGCGAAAGCTGCGCGCGAGGCAAACGCGCTCACCATCGCCATCGTCACCACCCCCTTCACGGCCGAAGGGGAAGTCCGCCGGACCAACGCCGAGGCCGGTCTCGAACGGCTCCGGGACGTCGCCGACACCGTCATCGTGGTCCCGAACGACCGGCTGCTGGACTCGGTCGGCAAGCTCCCCGTCCGCCAGGCGTTCAAGGTCTCCGACGAGATCCTGATGCGGTCGGTCAAGGGCATCACCGAACTCATCACCAAGCCGGGCCTCGTGAACCTGGACTTCGCCGACGTGCGGACGGTCATGGAGAAGGGAGGGGTCGCGATGATCGGCCTCGGCGAGGCCGGCGCGGACACCAAGGCCTCGGAGTCGATCCGAGAGGCCCTCCGCTCGCCACTGCTCGACGTGGACATCTCGGGGGCCCGCGCCGCACTGGTGAATGTGACTGGCGGCCCAGATATGTCGATCGAGGAGGCCGAGGGCGTCGTCGAGGAGATTTACGACCGGATCGACCCGGACGCCCGGATCATCTGGGGGACCTCCATCGACGAGCAGCTAGACGGCCAGATGCGCACGATGGTCGTCGTCACCGGCGTCCAATCCCCGCAGATCTACGGTCGCAACGAGGTCGAGGCGATGAACCAGCAGTTCGAGGACTTCGACTACGTCGAATAGCACGGTTGCGGGCGCTTCTGCAGGGATCACAGCCGACCGGTCGGCGCCAGGGCCGCTATTTCATGTCCCATTCGTCGTGCCAGGGCTCGTCGTTCTCGGCGAGCAGCCCGTACTCGAGGACGAGGACGATGCCCAACAGCAGACTCCCGACGCCCAGGAGCACGGTCAGGATCGGATGTTCGACCACTCCCGTCGCGAAGGTGAAGAGCACGGTCCGCACGACGGCGATGACCGTCCCGACGGCGGTATCGATCGACCCGACGTCCGCGCCGCCAGCGTCGACGTACTGCTCCATCGCTCGCCGGTACTCGAGCCTCGCTCGGTCCCAGTTCGGAACCGCGATGAACAGGATGCCGGCGGCGGTAAGGCCCATGCCGAGGACCGTAGGCAGCGAGCGCCAGCGTCGGGCCATGCCGGTCACCTATGTCGCCCGTGCGGATAAGTCGTACCGGAGCCCGCCGGCGAGGGTACTTCGAGGAACAGTTGTTCCGACCGGAGCAGTCGGTGGGTTCGATGCAATAAATAGAAAAGCGACGGCCCCAAAGTGGGCCCATGGACGTCCCGTACGAGTTGAACGCGTATACTCGGGTGTTGAAGCTCGCCAGCACCCCCGACTGGGAGGAGTTCTCCCGCATCTCGCTGATCGCCGGCGCGGGCATCTTCCTCATCGGCGTGATGGGCTTTCTCATCTTCCTCGTCATGAGTCTGCTCCCGGGGGCCTGACCCATGCCGATGTTCGCCGTCAAGACCACCGCGAGCCAGGAGCGGACGGTCGCGAGCATGATCGCCAACCGCGAAGAACCGAAGATCCACGCGGTACTGGCCCCCGAATCGCTCACCAGCTACGTGATGGTCGAAGCTGACGACACCGGCGTCATCGAGCGGGTGCTCCAGGACATCCCCCACGCGAGGAACCTCGTCCCGGGGGCAAGTGACATCTCCGAGGTCGAGCACTTCCTCTCGCCGAAACCCGACGTCGAGGGCATCGCCGAGGGCGACATCGTGGAACTCATCGCGGGCCCCTTCAAGGGCGAGAAAGCACAGGTCCAGCGCATCGACGAGGGCAAGGATCAGGTCACCGTCGAACTCTACGAGGCGACGGTGCCGATCCCGGTGACGGTCCGTGGGGACCAGATCCGCGTGTTGGACAGCGAGGAGCGCTGAGGGGCCTCCTCGGGCGGAGACCCAGTGACTGGGTCAACCGCGAGCATCGCTGGACGTGGCCCGTCTCGGTTTGCCTGCGGCGTCACTGCTCAGCGTAGCGATTAGGGAATGTCTGAGCAGAGCAGCGAGTGACGAAGGTCTGAGCAGAGCAGCGAGTGACGAAGGTCTGAGCAGAGCAGCGAGTGACGAAGGTCTGAACGGAGCAATCCGCTCGGTAGCGACGTAGCCGGCTCGAAAACAGACAGGGCGACCAGTTATTCGCGAGGACAGCCAGTCTTACTCCGCCGCTTCGACCCGGATCGTCTCGCTGTCCCTGAACAGCTTCGTCTCGAGGGTCGCGAGGTCAACCGATCCCTCGATCGTGTCCTTGATGCGTTCACGCCAGCGGACGGCATCGGAGTCCCCGTCGTAGTGTCTGACGAACTCGGCCCGGGTGTGCTCGTCGAACGCGTGCTGGATGGCGAAGAAGCCGGCCGGGACGATCTCACCACACACCTGACACTCGTGGTACTCGTGGTCGTCCACCTGGTGCGCGATGAGGGCCTCGGGACCGTCGAAGGAACGCATGCACCCCCGAATCGCGCAAAGCCAGTCGGACATGGGGGAAAATTGTATAAATACCCTTATAATTGTTTCCCTCCGGTCGACCCGCTCCAGGCCAGAGAGCCCGGTCTCGGGGAGAACCGCAAATGGATTTACCTGCCCGGGCAGTATGTCAGCCCGTGCCCACCACCCGCGTCGACCTCCACGTGAAGATCCTCGACGAGGACGTCGTCGACCGTGCCAAAGCACGCGGACTGGACGTGCTCGTCTACGCGCCACATTTCACCCGGCTGCCAACCGCCCGGCGTCGGGCCGAACGGCTGAGCGACGATGACCTCCTGGTCGTACCGGCACGCGAAATCTTCACCGGCACGTGGCGGAACCGAAAACACGTCCTCGCGCTGGGCCTGGAGGAGCCGGTCCCCGACTTCATCACGCTCGAGGGCGCCATGGCCGAATTCGAGCGACAGGACGCCGTCGTGCTGGCCCCACATCCGGCGTTCATGACGGTGAGTCTCACCGCCGAGGACATCCGGACCTACCGCGACCAGGTCGCCGCCCTCGAGGTGTACAATCCGAAACACCTGCCGTCGCACAACCAGCGGGCCGGGGAGATCGCCCAGTCACTCGACCTTCCGATCTTCGGGTCCTCGTATGCACACCTCCGGACCACCGTCGGAGAGGTCTGGACCGCCTTCGACCGGGAGATCCGCACGGAAGCGGATCTGCTCGAGGCCCTCCAAGACCGGGCCTGGCGACAGGTACGCCGCCGGGACGACCAGCTCCACGATATTCGGTGTCTCCGGGAGTTCGCCCACCTGGGGTGGGAGAACAGCTGGGAGAAGTTCGAGCGGGTCCTGCTCTCGGGGATGGAACCGACCCACCCCCGACACATCGCCTACGACGGGGCCTTCGACGACGTCGCCGAGTACTGAATCCAGGACGAGACTGACCAGAAATTCCGGCTCGTATTACTCGTATTGGTCGTCGAGTTCGTCCTCGAGCAATTCCAGCGCTGCCCGCGCGATCCGTTCTTTGATCTCCAGCCGTCCGCCGTCGAACTCCCGATGCCGGGTGACGGTATCGGACTCCTGGGTCCCCCACTCGCCGGCGTAGGACACCGCCAGATACACCGTGCCGACTGGCTTCCCCGGGCTCCCGCCCGATGGGCCGGCGATACCGGTCGTGGCGACGCCCCAGGTAGTCCCGGCTCTGTCGCGGGCGAGCTGTGCCATCTGCCGGACGACGGGTTCGCTCACGGCCCCGTGCTCGTCTAATGACTCCCGGGAAACCCCCACCTCTAGTTTCGCGTCGTAGGTGTAGGTCACGGTGGACCGGTCGAAGTAGTCACTCGATCCCGGAACGTCGGTGATCAGTGACCCGACGAGGCCCCCCGTGCACGATTCGACCGTGGCGACCGTCGCTCCGGCCGCCCGGAGCGCCTCGCCCACGCGCTCCTCGACAGGCGGGTCTCCGGCGAATTTGCGCATGGCCCAGTGTGCGCGAGGGCGAGACATGAAGGTGGTGACCGACCGGCGCAAGCCTGCAGGTCCCCCGTCGTGGCTCGAGGCCGGCCTGGCCGAAAGACACTCCTGTCGGGGTGTGAACCTGGGGCCATGGACTACGACGAGCCGCTCTTCTTCCAGGTCATCTCTTACGCCAAGCGGGCCGAGCGGGACGTCATCGACATGGTGTCCGGAAATCCCGACTGGGGTGCGCCCGAGGCCATCGGCGAGGCCCTCGCCGACTACGCCGCCCTGGGGGGCGAGGACTTCCAGTACGCCCCGGCGGACGGACTGCGGCGATTGCGAGAGCAGATCGCGGCCGACCGCGCGGTCGACCCGGAGCAGGTCGTCGTCACCAACGGCGGCGGGGAAGCGAACTATCTCGGGATGGGCCGGGCACTGGAGCGTGGCCGGGGTCGCGAGGTCATCATGACGGACCCAGTCTACCCATACTATCCCGGGAAGACCACCATGCTCGGCGGGGAACAGACATTCGTTCCCGTGACGGAATCGGGGGATCTCGAACCCGCGGACGTCGCGGCGGTCGCCTCCGAAGAGACGGCCTGTATCGTGGTCAACTCCCCGAACAACCCCACCGGCGCCGTCTACGACCGCGAGACGATGGCCGCACTCCTCGGGATCGCCGAGGACAATGACGCCATCCTGGTCAGCGACGAGGTCTACGACGAGTTCGTCTACACCGACGAGTACGCGAGCGCGCTCGACGTCGAGTCGTCCCACCGGATAGTCACCGGATCGTACTCGAAATCCTTCGCCATCACGGGATTCCGGGTCGGCTACGCCATCGCGCCCCGCGAGCACGTCGACGCCCTCAGGACGAGGCACATGCTCACCAACGTCTCGGGGTCCAGACCCGCCCAGTACGCCGTCTCGCGGGCCATCGATGCGGTCGACCCGGCGTACTTCGCGGCGAACCGGGAACTGGTCAAGCAGCGCATCGAGACGTTCACGGCCGCACTCGACGAAGCGGGCGCAGATTACACGAAACCCCGGGGCGCGTTCTACGTGATGGTGCGGTTCCCCGGCTTCGCCGGCACCCTCGAGAACGTGCACCGACTCATCGACGAGGCGGGCGTCGCGGGTATGCCGGGGGCAAGTTTCGGGACCGCTCGCGAGGACTGGCTCCGATTCGCGCTGGTTACGCCCCGGGTCGAGGAAGCCGCAGCGCGCCTGGTCGAGTACTTCGAGTAGGTGTCGGCTTTCGGCCCGGACCGACGGATACTCACCGCTCGGGCCGGGAGGGCCATCCATGGACGAGATCGAGGTCGAGGCCGTCGACTCCCTTGAGCCCGGAGTCAGCGCGGACACCGTCGAATACGTGCTCTACGGGGGGAAAGGCGGCGTCGGGAAGACGACCATGGCCGCAGCGACTGCGTTGGCCAGCGCGAGCGACGGCACCGCGACCCTCGTCGTCTCGACGGACCCCGCCCACTCCCTGTCCGACACGCTCGAGACGGACGTCCCGAGTCGGCCAGGGCGAATCCGCGAGGACGTCCCGCTTTACGCCGCCGAGATCGACCCCGACGCCGCACTCGAGGAGGTGGGCCTCTTCGGGCAAGATGGATCGCCCATGGGTGCCGCCGGCAACGTGCTCGGCGAGGCCGGCATCGACCCCACGATGGGCGGCCAGATGCCAGGTGCCGACGAGGCGGCTGCGATGCAGCTCCTGCTGCGGTATCTCGACGACGACCGGTTCGAGCGCGTGATCGTCGACACCGCGCCCACCGGGCACACCCTCCGGCTCCTCGAACTCCCGGACCTGCTCGATACGATGGTCGGGCGTATCGCGACGCTCCGGGAGCGCCTCGGTGGAGTGATGGACGGCCTGGGCTCGGTATTCGGCGGGGACCCCGAGGAGGAACCAGGCGGTCAGGAACCCGATCTGGACGACCTCGACGAACTCGCGGGCCGGATCGAGCGGCTGCGGTCGGTACTCCGGGACCCCACCAGGACGGACTTCCGTATCGTGATGGTCCCCGAAGGCATGGCGGTCAGCGAGTCCCAGCGGTTAAACGAGCGTTTGGAAGGGTTCGGCATCCCCGTTGGCACGGTGGTCGTCAACCGGGTAATGGAACCGCTTTCCGAGGTGACCGACGCGGTCCCGGCGGGCTCCTTCGTGATGCCGAACCTCGATGACTGCGAGTTCTGCCAGCGCCGGTGGGCGGTCCAGCAGGACGCATTGGCCCAGGCCCAGGACCTCTTCCGCGGTCAGGCCGTCAAACGGGTCCCGCTCTTCGCCGACGAGGTGGCCGGCGAACGGATGCTCCGGCTGGTCGCGACCTGTCTCGAGTGAGCACGGGAGCCAGGGTCCGGACGAGACCCCTCCCCCTTTCTTGCCCCATTATATAATTCTAGTAATCTGGCAGCGGTCAGGTCGAGTCAGTCCGTCTCGTCCGGCGCGACCAGGACTGCCCGGAGGTCGTTCACGTTGGTCCCGGTCGGTCCCGTCACGACCTGTGCGTCCCGCGCCCCGAGGTACGTCCCCGTGTCGTTCTCGTCGAGCGCCCGCCTCGCCTCGTGTAGGTCGATCGCCTCGCGATCGAGGATCGCGCCTGCAGCATCGCTCGCGCCGTCGATGCCGTCGCTGTCGACCCCTGCGACCACTGAGTCCCCGTCCAGCCCGAGCGCCGCCGCGAGGGCGAATTCGTGATTAGGCCCGCCGGTTCCGGAGCCCTGGACCGACACGGTGGTCTCGCCGCCCGAGAGCAGGATCGCTGGCGGCTCGACCGGCTGCCCTGAGGCCAGGGCTTCGTTTGCGATCCCCGCGTGAACTCTTCCCACCTCCCGGGCCTCGCCCTCGATCCGGGAGGACAGGATGAGCGGGTCGTAGCCTCGTGCGGCGGCCACGTCGCTGGCGGCTTCGAGCGCGGTCAACCCGTCCGCGATTACATGCGTCGTGACTCGCTCGAACGCCGGGTCACCCGGTTTGGGAGTCTCCGGGATAGTCCCGTCGACGCCCGATTCGAGGCGCTCGCGGACGGCCGTCGAGACTCCGAGGTCGAACCGGTCGAGCACGGCGAGCGCATCGGCGAAGGTCGACGTGTCGGGGACCATCGGGCCACTGGCGATCACGTCGAGGTCGTTGCCGACGACGTCGCTCAGGACGAGGCCGACGGTCGTTGCGTCCGCGAGCGCGGCCGCCAGCTGGCCGCCCTTCAGCCTGGATAGGTGCTTTCTCACGGCGTTGATCTCGTGGATGGTCGCGCCGCTACGGAGGAGCCGTTCGGTGGTGTCCTCGAGATCGGCCAGACTGATGCCCTCGGCCGGTGCAGGCATGAGAGCGCTCCCCCCGCCCGTGATGACCCCGAGAACCAGGGTCTCCTCTCCCGCACCCGCGGCGCGGTCGAGCAGTTTCCGGGTCGATTCGACCCCCCGCTGGCTCGGTACCGGATGGTCGCCCGGGAGGACGGTGACCCGCTCGGTATCGACGGGGTCATCAGTAATCACGAGCCCGCCGTCAAGTCGATCGCCGAGCACGTCTTCCAGCGCCCGTGCGACGTGAGCGGCCGCATTGCCGCCGCCCAGGACGATGATCTCGCGATACGGGTAGAGGTCGTACGTGGAGCCGTCCACGTGGAGGCGGCCATCCGCCACGCGGACCCGCTCCTCGATGACTCGCTGGGGCTCGGCGGCATCGATTCCCGCCTCCAGACAGGCAAGCAGTACGTCGTGGGCGGCGCTCCGCGAGAGGCGGTCGCGGTCCGCCACCGTCGTCATGCGAGCCTCCGCAACAGGCCGAAGACGGCGTCCCGATAGCGGTCGGGGATGAGCCGGGCGAGGATGGCGTAGCGGGCGAACGTTCCGACGACATACCGGCTCCGCGGATCTGTGCTGGTCCCGGCCTGGAGGATTACGTCCGCAACCTCCCGCGCCGTGACGCTCCCGACGCCCCCGAGCATCCTGGCGTCCTCGTAGGCCTCGTAGACCGGTTCGTAGACCTCCCGTCGCTCGACGTCCTCGAGTTCGTCGTCGGCACGGGTGTCGAATTCAGTCTGCTCGACACTCCCTGGCTCCACGAGGACGACGTCGACGCCGAAGGAGTCGACCTCGCCCCGCAGGGCGTCGCTCATCGCCTCGAGGGCGAATTTCGAGCCCGCGTAGGCGCCCATTCCGGGCGTCGAGAGCCGGCCGGTGACGCTGGAGACGTTGACGATCGTGCCTCGCTCGGCCGCTCGCATGTGGGGCAAAGCAGCCAGGATCAAGCGATGAGGCCCGTACACATTCACGTCGAACTGCCGGTGGAGTTGCCTCGGGGGGACGTCTTCCAGGGCCCCGAACTGGGCGTAGCCGGCATTGTTGACCAGGCAGTCGAGCCGACCGGTCTCCTCGACCGTCCAGTCGACGACCTCGCGGCACTGTGCGGGTTTGGTCACGTCGAGTTCCGCGGTGAGACACCCCGCCTCCCCGAGCGCCTCGATGTCGTCCTCGTTCCGTGCGGTCGCTACGACCGTCCAGCCCTCGCCGAGGAAGGCCTCGGCCGTGGCCCGACCGATCCCAGAGGACGCCCCCGTGATGAGCACCGTCCGTTCCATACCCCTCACGTCGGCCGACCACCAGTTAATCCTTGCACTCCTCGGCAGCCCGATCGGCGAGCCGAATCGGCTCCGGGAGCTTGTAGCCCGCAGCGAGGTTGAACGCGAGTTCTGCGGCCGTCTCGGCGCTGACTCGGTGTCCAGGGCTCACGTATATCGGGTTCACGTGCCGGCGCTCCGGGTTGGCGAACTGGCGGGTCTGGACCACGTACCCGATGGTGGTCCCGGGCTCAGTCTCGACCGAGTCGTCGGCGAGGATGGGCACCCTGGTCCCCGCCGCGAGCGGAGCGTCCAGGGATTCCTCGGGCTGCCCGCAGAGGAGGTTCTTCGCGATCCCGATTGCCGGCGTGTCCATCAGGACCCCGACGTGGGTCGCGATGCCCGCCTGGCGGTAGTGGATGCGCCCGTTCCCGTCGAACACCAGCAGATCCGGATCGACGTCGAGCGCGTCGAGTGCCGCGAGGATCGGCCCGCCCTCCCTGAACGCGAGGAGGCCGGGGATGTATGGCACGGCCAGTTCGGTCCGGCCGCAGGCGACCTCGATGACGTCCTGTCCCTGGAGCGCCACCGCCGCGCTCACCGCCTCGTCCTCGAGGAACGCCTGGTCGATACCGACGACGACCGGCTCGGTGCTCGATGGATCGACCGGCTCCTCGGCCCATTCTAGAATGTCCCGGGCCAGTGGCGTGTCGATGGCCACAGCGACCGGGTCGAAGGCGATCTCGTCGGCGAAGCTGGCCAGGTCGACGAGCGCCCGCTGCTGGGCTTCCATCTCCGCCCGCGTCGCTTCGGGATCGGGCCGGAATTCCGGATGGACCGGCTCCATCTCAGTACCGGCGCCGACCGCCCCGCCGGCCGCCCCCGATCTGGAGTTCCTGTGGCGCCCGCGTGCCCTGCTGCTTGAGGTAGACGCCGTAGAGGAGGCCGATGCCGAGTCCGGCCAGGTGAGCCAGCTGTGCGACGCCGCCGGCGCCGATGCCGCCAACGCTGCTCACGAGAACCGAATAGCCCGCGAACAGCAGCGTCGCCAGCCACAGCGGCATGGGGACGATGAAGTAGAGATAGATCCGGAGATTGGGGTTCAGGACCGTGAGCACCCCGAGGAGGGCCGCGATCGCGCCGCTCGCCCCGAGCACCGACGTCGTCCCGCCGACGGCCACCGTGGCGAGCACCTGGGCGAGGCCCGCGATCGCCCCGCTGACGATGAAGAGGCCGGCGAAGGCCCGAGTGCCGACCTTCCGCTCGACGATGGGGCCGAAGAAGTACAGCACGATGCTGTTGAAGAAGATGTGCATGAAGTTGAACGGCGAGTGGGAGAACACCGAGGTCACCCAGGTCCAGACGTAGGTGATCTGTCCGGAACTCAGCGTGAACAGCGAGGCAAAGAGTCCGAGGTCCTGGAGGCCGAAGTAGACCAACAGTTCCAGCGGGAAGACGACCCACATGATCGCGAGGAACACGAATGTCATGTTCCCGCGGAAATAGCCCATGATCCCGCCCGGGCCCGTGCTGATTGAGAGCCGTTCTGCAAGGCCTGGCCGGCCGCTTCGCGTGTCCTCGACGCTCGCGTCGAAGCCGGAATCGAAGACGCCGCCCGGGTCGTTCCAGTCGTCGAGGCCCGGACAGTCGTGATTCTCGGGGAGGCGGTGCTCGGAGCAGAAGGTCCCGCCACAATGGCGGCACCGGTACGGCATCCCTTCTTCGCGCCCACACAGGTCACACCGCGCCATGCGCCCGGGTAGGAGCACCCTCGGGATAAATCCCCCGACGGAGGCATCACGCCCGCACGAGGGTTTATGAGGGTAGATCGGACCAGGCAGCCGTGTGCACTGACACGACACCAGTGTCCGGCGAGCACCGTCGGAGTTCAGGTACCGGATCGCGCCGCGCACGGTCGGAGTCCAGGTACCAGGTCGCGGAAGGGGTTTTTGCCCCTGGCGGTCCAACCGGGGCTCGTGCAGGAGTACGAGCGCGAACGGCTCCTCGAACAGGTCGAACGGGACGCGGCGACGGTCGGTGCCGCCATCCCCGATCGCATCGAGGTAGCCGGCGAGACAATACCCCTGAAGCGGTTCGTCTTCGAGGTCAAACGACTGGACCAGGTCCCTGAGGCGAAGCGAGAGGAGGTCGCCGAGACCAAGACGCTCCTCCGTCGCGAGCGCCGGGCCCACAAACGCGAACTCGCCGAGGACGACATCGACAGAGAGCGCGGCGAGGAACTGGTCCAGACCATCGTCGGTATCGATCGAGCCCTCAACGCCCTCGAATCGCTCGGCGCCACGGATCTCGAGGCAGAGATGGCCCGAAGCGAAGCTGCGGATCGGAAGCGGTGGCTGTCCTTCCTCGACTCCGTGCTGGGCGAAGACGAGAGCGGCAAACGTCGGGGGGTCCGATGAGTCGCAACGCCGAGGTGGCAGCCCTGCTGGAGGAGTTTGCCGACCTCCTCGAGGCCCAGGACGTCGAATACAAACCGCGTGCCTACCGCAAGGCCGCCCAGAACGTCCACGATCACCCCGAACCAGTCGAGGACCTCGCCGCCGAGGGGCCGGACGCGGTGATGGAGATCGAGGGCGTGGGCGAGGCGATCGGCGAGAAGATCGTCGAGTACTTCGAGACCGGCGAAATCGGGGAACTCGAGGACGAACGCGACGCGCTCCCGGTCGACATGGGCGCACTCACTCGGGTCGAGGGCGTGGGGCCCAAGACCGTCGGGACCCTCTACGAGGCCCTCGGCATCCAGACCCTGGATGACCTCGAGGCCGCCGCCGAGGCCGGCGAGATACAGTCCGTGTCCGGGTTCGGCACAAAGACCGAACAGAAGATCCTCGAGAACATCGCGTTTGCCCGGGAGGCCCAGGAGCGGCAGTTGCTCGGTGACGCCCGCCCGGTCGCCGACGACGTGCTGGCGTTCCTGTCGTCGGCCGACCCGGTCGACCAGGCCGAAGTGGCGGGATCGATCCGCCGCTGGCGGGAGACCATCGGGGACGTGGACGTCCTGGTGGCCACCGGGGACGGCGAGGCGGTCGCGGACGCGATTGGCGAGTGGGAGCGGACGAGCGACGTGATCGAAGCGGGCGAGACGAAGACGAGCGTGCGGGTCGGCTCGATGCGCGTCGACCTCAGGATGGTCGACCCCTCCGAGTTCGGGAGCGCATTGCAGTACTTCACGGGAAGCAAGGACCACAATATCACGCTCCGGAACCACGCCATCGAATCCGGCAAGAAGGTAAACGAGTACGGAGTCTTCGACGTCACTACCATCGAGGACCCGGACGCCGACCAGCGGGCCGGGGAGTTGCTCGCCTCGGGGACGGAAGAAGAAGTCTACGCCGCCCTCGACCTGCCCTGGATTCCACCGGAAATCCGCGAAGACCGGGGCGAGATCCAGGCCGCTCTGGACGACGAACTACCCGAGCTCCTCGCCGCCGAGGACCTGCGCGGCGACCTACACACGCACACGGACTGGTCCGACGGCAACAACACCATCGAGGAGATGATCCACGGGGCGGTGGACTTCGGCCACGAGGTCCTCTGCATCTCGGATCACGGCGAGGGGCCTGGCGTCTTCGGTGACAACGGCCTGTCCGACGAGGATATCCTGGAACAGATAGAGGCCGTCGAGGCGGCCGCAGCCCACGCAGATATCGAGGTCCTGACCGGGATCGAGACGAACGTCGACGTCGAGGGCACGGTGGGCGACACGAGCGACGACGTGCTCGACGAGCTGGATCTCGTGGTCGCGTCCCCTCACAGCGGGCTCGGCGGCGAGGAAGACCAGACCGACCGCTTGATCAGTGCCATCGAACATCCGGCCGTCGACGTACTCGGTCATCCGAGCGGCCGACTGATCAACAGCCGGCCGGCCATGGACTTCGACCCGGCGGCCATCGGGGCTGCCGCGGCCGAACACGACGTCGCCCTGGAGGTCAATAGCAATCCGGCGAGACTCGACCTCTGGGGAACGGCTGTCCAGGCGGCCCTGGAGGAAAATGCCGTCATCAGTATCAACACCGACGCCCACAGCCCCGAGGAGTACCCACTCATCCGCTATGGCGTGCACACGGCGCGCCGGGGCTGGGCGGAGGCCGAGGACGTCCTCAATACCTGGTCGACCGAGGATATCCTGGCCTTCCTCCACTGATGGCGAGTGTCCCCACCGTTTGCCACTGATGCCCACGCCGACAGACACCCGACTCCTCCTCGACGTGATGGTCGGCGGGTTGACCTCGATTCTCCGGATGCTGGGCTACGACGTCGTGTACGCCCTCGACCGCGACGCGGAGCAGGACGACGCCCTCACCCAACTCGCACAGGCGGAGAACCGGACCGTGATCACCAGGGACCGCCAGATAGCGGCCCGATACGACCCGACGGTCCTTCTCCACTCGACGGATACAGACGTTCAGCTCGCGGAACTCCACGAGGCCGGCTTCGAACTCTCGCTGGGAGAACCCGCACGCTGTTCGGCCTGCAACGGCCGACTCGTTCGAGTCGAAACAGGACCGGGACCGGCCGCCGGACCCGACCCCGAGGCTGAAGCCGTCTGGCAATGCCGCGAGTGCGGCCAGTACTTCTGGCAGGGAAGCCACTGGGACGACGTCCGCGACCGGCTGGCCAGTATCACTAGTGACTAGTTCGCTATACGGACCCGGAGACTGCCCCGAAAACGCCGACATCCGAGTGGCATTGGGACAGCAGGAAGGTGGCGGACGAGCAGAACCCGAGCGGCAGCGGGACAGCAGGGAGGTTGGAGACGAGCAGAACCCGAGCGGCAGTAGGAAATCAGGGCGAGGAGGGAGCTTGGCGACAAGGGAAGATCAAGCGGAGGCGGAGGAGGGAACCGAGCGTCGGTGGGACATAAGGGGGTACGGAGCCGAGCAGCAGATGGTGCGGGCCTGACCCGTACGGGGCCACTGTCAGTTGTTCTGCTCCCTTCAGTTGTTCTGCTCCCACCACTGACAGGCTTCCATATTCGTCATCCGCTCGTCGTAGAGCCCGCAGTAGGGATGCATCCCGCTCCCGTCCTGCTCGTAATCGAAGTGCGTGCAGTTCCCGCAGTACCGGTCGGGTTCGACCGCGGGTTCCTCGCCGACGACCTCTGCGCCGCCGTCGCTCCCGTTACCGCCGGGTCCCTGGGGGCCGACCCGGCTGGGTTCGGGTTCCACGATTTCGGCGTCGGCCGTCGTACCGCCGTCGGAGACCGAGGTACTGGGCGTTTGCGGCCCGAAGTCCTCTGTGCCGGTCTCGACGCCGCCGAACGTCCCGATACCGCCGAGCCCCGAGAGGGCCTGGCTCGCGTTCTTGACCTCCGTCTGGACCGCCTCGACGGCCTTGGCCGCGGCGCTACCCTTCGAGACGGTGAGCGAGACCGTCCCGCCTGGGTCGTTGCGGGTCTTGAACGTGGCCACGGCGGTGAAAAGCGACCAGAAGGTCACGATCACGCCGGCGAAGTACACAAGGACCAGCCCCAGGACGATGTCGGAGGGGACCCCGGGGGCGGAGTACCACTGGCCGGGATACGCGTATCGAAAAAGCATCACGCCGAGGACGGCGAGCCCCGAGCCGACGACCGAGGCGGCCCGGTGGAGATTCGTCGCCGGCAGGACGATGGTTATTCCCACGAACACGGCGGGGAGACCCAGACCGGCGAGCACCCCGGCGAGTTCGCGGCCCTCGTAGAGGGTGAATCCGTTCCCGATCAGCAGGCCGGTCGCGCCGGCCAGGATGGCCGCCACGAGGAGTGCGGCTCCGGCCGCGAACAGGCCCGTCCCCAGGACCACCTGGCGACGGCTCGCGACTCCGGCCCGGCGTTCGTATGTCTCCCCCAGACTGGGCATAGTCACGCGTTCGGCGTCGAGGACCATAACAATGCGTCAGACACGTGGCTTCCCCCTGCCGATTTTGGGCGATTCCGGGGGCAAAGCGTGCATCGAAAGCTTGAATCCCCGCGGCGCAAAATCCCCGCGCATGGCCGAGGACACCGACGAGGAGGAGCCAGCCGTCGAGCTGGGCGAGGGCGAACCGGTCGAGGGCGCGCCGATCGTCCGCGTGGCCGAGCGGCTGACCTGGGCGATCCAGAAGTCCGAAGTCGACCGAAAGGAGGGCGAGACGGTGATTCGGACGCCCGACGGCCCCCGCGAACTCTCCGAGATCCTCTCCGAGATGGACGAGACGTACTTCGTCACCAGAGCGGCGTTCCTCGAGGCGGTCCGGGACGTCATCGGCGCGGGCCCGATCCCCGTCGCCGAGGAAACCGAAGAGTAGCCGTTCGCTTATCCGCAGCCCCGGCTTTCAGGCCGGCATCGGTCCTTGCTCGAGAACCCGAAGCGAGATATAGACGAGCATGATCAGCGTCGAGTTGTACGCCCCGTGGATGAGGACCGGCACGACGATGTTCTTCGTTCGCTCGTAGGTGTACCCGAATACCAGGCTCGGGAGGAAGAGGATGGCGATCGCGATGAAGCGGGCCCCCGAGCCGCCAGTCAGCGAGAAGTAATGCACCAGCGCGAACAGGGCCGCCGTCGCCGGGATGGCCACCGCGGGCTCGAAGGCCTCCCGGAGCCGACCCTGGATGACGCCGCGGAAGAGCAGCTCCTCGGCGGGTGCGATGACGAAAAACGAGAGCGGCACGAGCCAGAGCAGGAGTTCCGGATTGTTGATCCCCGCCTGGGCAGCGCGGTTCGTGGTCTCGGGCTGGACCTGGATGATCGTGAGCACGATGCCAGCCGTGAAGATCATCGCCATCGCGCCGACGTACCCGCCGACGGCCCAGAGGAGATCGCGCCCCGACGGGACCCTCGATCCCACATAGGTCCCGAGCGAGAGCCCTCTGAGGTAGAGATAGCCAACCCCCGTCGCGACCAGACCGAGTGCGCCGGCAATGAACAGGACGCCGAATCGGGGAACCGTCGGCAACGAGAGGCCACTCAGGGCGACTGTGAGTCCCGCGAGAGTGGTCACAACGAACGCCACGAAGATGCCGCCCACGGCGGCACCGATCGCCCCGAGAACCGCGTAGAGGGGTCGGCGCCCGCGCTCGGTGCCCGTCGCCCAGGGATCCGCTTGGGCCGTCATTGGCCGACCTCCTCGTCCAGCCGCTCCTTGAGTTCCTGGACCTCGTCTTCCAGCGCGGCGATCCGGTCCGTGTCGCTGTCCTCGGGCGGGCTCGCCGAGTCACGTACGTGCTTGTAGCCGAGGGCAACCAGGAGCGTGGCCGGCACCCCGAACAGGACGAAGAAGACCACGAGGAAGACGACCAGCTCCATGCCGCCGGGGATGGCGAAGACCAAGAGCGGCGCGGGGAACATACCGGAGCATGGGTCACCGACTCGAATAATCCTTCTGCCGCCGGCGAGTTCGACGACTGGCCCCAGCCGTGGCCCGGCGTGGGTTCTCCGCTCAGACGAACTCCCGCAAATCGGCCTGCAGTCCCGCCACCATCTCGGATTTTCGGCGGAGATCGGCCATCGTGATGGGGAGATAGGGGACGATATGGCGGATGGCGTCGTGGAAGCTCTCGGCCCGGCCGGATTCACCCTTGAGGTCGTCATCAGCGGTCTCTGGGCCATCTTCGAACGCGTTCCGAACGCTCTCCCGGACCTGCCAGACGCCGACCGGGGCCCAGTACTCGTCCGAGACCTCGCGCAGCACCAGGACCTTCGCCTGCCGGCCGATGTCCGCCAGGTATTCCAGCACGCCGAGCCTCGCCGCGTAGTAGGCCCCGGCCGTTTCGTCCACGTATCCGGTCCGGCCCTCGTAGCCCTCGTGAGCGCTGGCGAGGAACATGTCACCGGTCGGGTCCGGGTTCCAGATGCTGCCCGGACTCTTCATCTCCACCAGTTCGTACTCCCAGCGACCGGGGGCGAGCACGACCCAGTAACGATTGCCCATGTAGGTGTTCACGAAGACGTCGACGGTGTCGACGCTCGGCGAGTTCCGGACCTGTCCCCGCAGGAACTTGCTGACCGTGTCATCGACCGCCGTAATCGACCAGCGGGTCGGGACGAGGCGGCGCTGGTCGGCCCGGCCGAGCGCGCCGACGGAGAGGATCCGATTGATGTCGTAGACGTCGAAGCCGCGCCGGTAGAGGTAGTTCATCGCGCCCTCCGCACCCCAGTCGTCGTCTTCCAGGGTCTTCTTGACCTGTCTTGGGACGTGGGGGTTCTCGCGGAGTTCCGCTCGGTCGGCGGTCGCGTTCGGCCCGCTGGGTGCGTTGGCCTGCGGTCTGGCGTACTGGTCGACGTCGAAGTCTGGGACGTCCCGCAGACCGATCTCGACGTCCACCGGACGGTCGGCAATGGCCACCTCGCGCTGGGTGCCCACGAAGCCGTCCCACACGTCGTTGACGTTCACTTTGGCGGACCGACGGGAGTTGAGCAGGCCGGTCCGGTACTGGAGCACGTTATTGATGTCCAGTCCTTCTGCATACCAGTTCCCGCTGGTGGCGAACTCCTCTGCTTTCTCTTCCTGTCCGACCGGTGCGAGGATGCCCGCGTTCACGTCCGGGTACGAGGACCGGCCCACGAAGACGGAGGGGGCGGTACTCCCCACGAGCGAGTTGCCCTGTAGCGTCGAATCGAAGTTCCGTTTGAGGTCCTCGACGTAGTCCAGGATCTCGTAGGACTTCGCCTCGGCCAGGCGTCGACGCCTGGCGTCCTCGTCCGGTTTGAGACCCTCGATGTACTCGTCGAGGCGCATTCGTTCGGTGATACGGCGGGCCCCACTGTTAAGCTCTCGGCAGTCGATCTCGAGCGTCTCTCATGGCACTCGATCTCGTGCGTCTCTCATGGCACTCGATCGCGGCGCCGGTCACAATCTGGGACCGTGGCCATGGCGCCACTCGCCGCCCCGGCCCAATTCGCCGCCACAGCGCCAGACGCCCTCAGTCTGCTTTCGCCTGCCACTCGCGGACCTTGTCCGCAGAAACGCCGTCGACGTCCTCTGCGACGTCGTCCGGATCGACGTCGGCCAGGTCCCCCACAGCCTCGATCCCGACCGCGTTGAGCTTCTCCGCCGTCTTCTGGCCGATGCCCTCCAGCGATTCGAGGTCATCGGAGGCGCGCTCGGCCTTGTACTCCTCGTAGTTACAGATGGGACACCCCAACTCCCAGGGCTCATCGCCGTCGTGGACGACGAGTTCGGGGAGGTCGTGCTCGTCGCAGTAAGTATCAGTCACCTCGATCTCCCCCCGGCGTGGCAAGGGCAGGGAGTACTCGCAGTCGGGATAGCGGGTACAGCCCACCAGCCGAGAGCCAGTCCGGAGCTGCTTGATCGCGAGTTCGCCCCCGTGTGCCTCGCCGCACTCCGGACAGGTTCCGATGACCTCGTCTTCGGTCTCGTCGGCCGCCTCGGCCTTACACAGCGGGCACCCGTGGACGAAGGTGCTCCGGCCGGCGAGCATCTTGACATGTCGCAGGCCGTGCTCCTCGCAGGTCTCCTCCAGGATCAGCGGCTCGCCGGTGTTCGGCAGCGGGAGGGTAAACCGGCAGTCCGGATAGCCGTCACAGCCCACGAAGTACGACCCGCGGCGACTCCGCCGCACGAGGAGGTCCTCGCCGCACTCCGGGCAGGGCCCGAGGGTCTTGTCGGCTTTGAGGGACTCCTGGAGGTGGTCGCCGATGGCCGAGCGGGATTCGTCCAGGGCCTCGAAGATGCGGTCGAGGGTCTCGCGTGACTCCTCGGTCACGTCCTCGAAGTCTTTCTCGCCGTTCGCGATGGCGGTCATGTCCTCCTCGAGTTCGCGGGTCATCTCCTCGCTCACGATGAGGTCCGCGAACTCCTCTGCGGCCTCGACGACCGCCATCGCGAGCTGCGTCGGTCGGGGCGGGTCGCCCTCGATGTAGCCCCGGTCGTAGAGCTTCTCGATGACGTTGTGGCGGGTACTCTTGGTCCCGATACCGAGATCCTCCATCGTCTCCACGAGGCGGGACTGGCCGTAGCGCCGGGGCGGCTCGGTTTCCTTGTCCGCCAGGCGAACGTCTTCGACGCCGAGTTGTTCGCCTTCGTCCACGTCCGGGACGTAATTCTCGCTCGTTTTGAAGTACGGATAGACGGCGTGGTAGCCCCGGTCGAGGAGGCGCTTGCCGTTCGCCTTGAGCGAGAGCCCGTCGGTCGTCGCCACGACCCGCAGGTGTTCCCAGATGGCCGGGTCCGCCAGCGTTGCGAAGAACCGTCGGACCACCAGCTCGTAGACCTCCCACTCGTCTTCCGAGAGGTCCCCCCGGTCCGGCACGTCCGGCGTCGGGTGGATCGGCGGATGGTCGGTCGTCTCGGTATCGCCGCGGGTCGGGGACAGGTCGTCCTTGGCCAGCAAAGAATTCGCGTCGTCGGCGAATGACGTCCCGCCGAACACCGAGAGCAGATCCGCCGGGTCCAGGTCGTCCGGATAAACCGTGTTGTCGGTCCGCGGGTAGGTGATGAACCCGGCCGTGTATAGGTCCTCGGCGATGCTCATCGCGCGGCCCGCGTTGAACCCGATGGAACCCGCGGCCCGGATGAACTGGGTAGTGTTGAAGGGGGCCGGAGGCTCGTCGGTCCGGCGGCGTCGATTGACCGAGTCGACCGCCACCGTCGCAACGTCGCGCAACGATTCGTACGCCGCCTGCGCGTCGGCCTCGTCCCAGACGCGTTCGGCTTCGGTCCCGTCCTCGTCCTCGTAGAAGTACTGGGCCTCGAACGAGGAACCGTTCTTCTGCAGATCAGCGAAGAGCTCCCAGTACTCCTCGGGGTCGAAGGCCTGGATCTCCCGCTCTTTGTCCACGATGACCTTGAGCGTCGGGGACTGCACCCGGCCGACGCTGATGAAGTCCTGGCCCATCTGGCGGGCGGACAGCGACAGGAACCGGGTGAGGGCTGCCCCCCACACGAGGTCGATCACCTGGCGGGCTTCGCCGGCCTCCGCCAGGTCGAAGTCGAGGTCGTCGGGGTTGGCAAAGGCGTCTTTGACCTCGTTTTCCGTGATAGAGGAAAACCGCACCCGCTCGATGGGTGCGGCGTCGTTGACCTCGCGGACGAGTTCGTAGGCCTCCTTGCCGATGAGTTCGCCCTCGCGGTCGTAGTCCGTCGCGATGACGACCGAATCCGCGTCGCGAGCCAGCCGCTGGAGGCTGTTCACGATCGAGTCCTGGGTGACGCGGGTCTCGATGGCCGCGTGGACCAGCTCCGCGGGTTCGACGTCCCGCCAGTCGGCGTACTCGTCGGGGAAGTCCACGCCAACGACGTGGCCCGAGAGGCCGATGACGCGGTGGGTACCCCACGAATAGACGTCGACGCCCCCCACCCGTTCGGTGCTCGCGGCGCCGTCGCTGAGTATCTCCGCGATGCGCCGCGCCGCGTTGTTCTTCTCGGTGACGATGAGTTCCACGATATCCACCAGTCGGGTTGCTGCGCCCAGCTAAGCCGGAGCGGTTTGTAAGGATTTCGTTGGAAAACCGCCCGCGGGCGTGCGGGTGGACGGGCTCGCGAGCGCGCGGTGCGCGAATTACTTAGTGGCCCTGACCTCGAATCCGCAACCTCGCATCAGTCGGTTCCTTCGCGTCGCCGAGTCGATCATCGGAGATGCCGAAGCGACCTTTCACGATGCGGAGTCGGTCGGCCGGGAGGCCGTATCGACTGCAGCAGGTGGCCGAGGACCTGGCGGGGGGACTGACGGGGCGGAACGAGGCGGGAGGGGGTGGGGCGGGGCCTGGCGGGGCGGCTCGGGATGGGACGTTCGGAGCCATGCGAATTCGAGGACCGGGGAGCGGCACGGACCAGAATGTAGGAACCGCGAGTTCGCGACGGGAGCCGGAATAGACCCCGGCAGTATAGCTGGGAGGAGGGATGTAACCTGGAGCAGGTGGGCGCCTGACCGCATACCGAACTCGAACCCGGCACCCGTACCGGTTGTAGAGGAAAATCAGGCGGTTGATTCGCCGAGCGAGGCGACGTTCCGTGCGTCACAATAAATATAGGACTCGGTGGCCCCGTCTTCGACGCTGGCCCGGATGGGCACCATCAGGACGCCGTTCCCATGGGGCTCGATCACGTATTCGTCTTCACCCTGGGGCGGCTGTTCGGGGACCGCGTCCCAGTCCGATGGAAGGTCGTCTCGCCACTGGATGCCCATGCCGTGCGAACGGATACCACATACCATACCGTAACCCTATCGGTTCCACCCATACTTGCCTGCCCGCCGATCGCCGACGAAACCGGCTACTCCAGCCGCTCTCTCAGCAGTTGATTGACCGTCCCGGGGTCCGCGCTGCCGCCAGTCTTCTGCATGACCTGACCCACCAGGAAATTGATGGCGCCGTCTTCGCCGGTCCGCACGTCCTCGACCGCCGCCGGGTTCTCCTCGATGGCCTCGGTCACGGCCGCAGCCACTGCGTCCTCGTCCGTCTTCCCGAGGTCCGCGGCCGCGACGATGTCATCCGGAGCCGCGCCGTCGTCGAGCATCCGGCGCAGGACGACCTCGTGGGCGTTCTTCTCGGTGATCTCGTCGGCGGCGACCAGCTCCACGAGCCGGGCGAACTCCTCCAGGCGGTCGTCCACGTCAGTGATCGACATGTCGCGGTAATTGAGCTCCCCGAGGAGGTTGTCCGCGACCCAGGTCGCGGCGAGTTCCGCGTCGAACCGGTCGGCCACGTCCTCGAAGAAGTCTGCGACCTGTTTCGTTGACGTGAGCTTCGACGCCGACTCCGCGTCGAGGCCGTATTCCTCCGTGAATCGTTCCCGTCGGGCCTCGGGAAGCTCCGGGATCGGGATCTCGGCCTTCCAGTGGGAGACCTCGAGGGGCGGGAGGTCCGCCTCGCGGAAGTAGCGGTAGTCCTTCTCTTCCTCCTTCGAGCGCATCGAGACCGTGATCCCCCTGGATTCGTCCCAGTGGCGGGTTTCTTGTTCGACCTCGCGGCCGCGCTGGATGGCGTTCCGCTGGCGCGTGATCTCGTAGGCCAGGGCTTTCTCAGCGCCCTTGTGACTGGAGATGTTCTTCACCTCGGTGCGGTTGGCGGCCTCCAAGACGGCCGCCTCGATCGCGCCGTCGGCGTCGACCTCCGTCTCGGGGACCATCGAGATGTTGGCGTCGACGCGAAGGCTGCCGTCCCGCTGGCCGTCGTAGATGCCCAGATACTCCAGGACCTCCTCGAGCTTGGCGAGGAAGGCTCGCGCTTCCTCGGCGCTCCGGAAGTCCGGCTGGGTCACGATCTCCATGAGGGGGACCCCCGCGCGGTTGTAATCGACCAGGGTGTACTCGGCAGTATCGATGCTGCCGCCGACGTGCTGGAGACTACCGGGGTCCTCTTCGAGATGTGCTCGCTCGATGCCGATCTCCCGGCGGGTTCCCTGATGGGCGATCTCGAGGGTCCCCCCGGCACAGATCGGGGCGTCGTACTGGGTGATCTGGAACCCTTTCGGGAGGTCGGGGTAGAAGTAGTTCTTCCGGTGGAACCGGGTCCGTTCGGGGATGTCCGCCTCGATGGCCTTCCCGAGCTTGACAGCGGCTTCCACCGCGGCCTCGTTGAGGACCGGGAGGGCCCCAGGGAGGCCGAGACAGACCGGGCACGTGTGCGTGTTCGGGTCGGCGTCGGCGATATCCGTCGAGCAGCCACAGAAGATCTTCGTGTCCGTCTCGAGCTGCACGTGGACCTCGAGGCCGATGACGGCGGCCAACTCCTCCGTCGCGGCGACGGTACTCATTGGAGCGGGATTTGGCGGCGACGGGCTTAGGAGTAACGAAGGCGGGGTCCGAGGGGCACCCGATTTGCCCCCGGTCCGTCTCGGCCTGGTTCCACCTGAAACGTGGCCCGAACGGAAGATATTTCACATATATAATATATTGGATGGCGGCGACGAACTCGCCCGCTGGCACGCGTTTCGTCGGGTTCGGCACAAATTGTCTTACGGTTGTCTGACGTACGCTTTATAGGGCTCGAACCGGCTCTTGATTACTATGAGTCAGGATCGGGAGCCTGCCGCCCTGGAGGAGCGGGTCGCCGAACTCGCCGCGAACGTGGACGGGTTGACCAGCGAGCTGGTGGACGCGAAGGAACGCATCAGGGAACTCGAGGCCGAACTCGGGATGCGGGAGACGGCGGAGTCGGTCGACGGGGAGATGACCGTCGAGGAACTCTTCGAGGAGTCGGACGCCGATCCCATCGCGGACGAGGACCAAGCCACGGAGAACGGCGAATCGGAGTCGGAGACGCTCGGGGACGACATCATCGTCGGGTAGCCCCCGATGTACATCGACGAGATCGTCCTGGAGAATTTCAAGAGCTTCGGGCGCACCACGAAGATCCCGTTCTACGAGGACTTCACGACGATCAGCGGCCCGAACGGCTCCGGCAAGTCGAATATCATCGACGCCGTGCTGTTCGCTTTGGGCCTTGCTCGCACCCGCGGCATGCGGGCCCAGAAGCTCACCGATCTCATCTACAACCCGGCGCACGAGGACGATAGCGACCACGACGGGCCCCGCGAGGCGTACGTGGAGGTCGTCCTCGACAACACGGACCGGACGGTGACCCGGTCCCAGGTCGTCAATGCCGTCGGCAGCGAGGACGTGAACACTGTCGACACCATCCGGGTCAAGCGGCGGGTCAAACAGACCGAAGACAACTACTACTCCTACTATTACCTCAACGGTCGCTCGGTCAACCTCTCGGACATCCAGGACCTGCTCTCGGCCGCCGGCGTGGCCCCCGAGGGGTACAACGTCGTCATGCAGGGTGACGTGACGGGCATCATCCAGATGACCCCGCACGAGCGCCGCGAGATCATCGACGAGATCGCTGGCGTCGCCGAGTTCGACGCGAAGAAAGAAGACGCCTTCGAGGAACTCGAGATCGTCAGAGAACGCATCAACGAGGCCGAGCTCCGCATCGAGGAGAAAGCGGAGCGACTCGAGCAGCTGGAGGACGAACGCGAGACGGCACTCGAGTACCAGGGCCTCCGCGAGGAAAAACAGGAGTACGAGAGCTACATCGACGCGGCCGAGCTGGAGGAAAAGCGCGAGGACCTCGCGGACACGAGAGGCGACATCGACGCCCGCGAGGAACGCCTGGCCGACCTCCGGGCCGAACTCGAAGACCGCAGCGAGACGGTGCGCCGCCTCGAGGAGGACCTGGAGGACCTCAACGCCGAGATCGAGCGGAAGGGCGAGGACGAACAGCTCGCGATCAAACGCGAGATGGAGGAGATCAAAGGCGAGATCGCCAGGCTCGAAGACCAGATCGAAAGCGCCGAAGAGCGGATCGAGGAGGCCGAAGAGGCCCGCCGACAGGCTTTCGTCAAGATCGATCGCAAGCAGGAGGAAATCGAGGACCTCGAGGACGACATCCGGGAGATCAAGGTGGAGAAGGCCTCGCTCAAGACCGACCGTCAGGAAAAGGAGGCCGAGATCGAGGAGATCCAGGCCGAGATCGACGCCGTCGACACGGAATACGACGAGCTGAAGGCAGATCTCGAATCGGCCAAGTCCGACCTCGAGGACGCCAAAGCCGAGCGCAACGAACTCCAGCGGGAGAAAGACCGCTTGCTCGACGAAGCCCGCCGGCGGTCCAACGAGTTGAGCGACGCCCGTTCCCGGCTCTCGGAAGCCGAAACCGAGCTCGAGGAGATCGCGGACCGCATCGAGGACCTCGAGCGCGAACTCGAGAAGGCCGAGCAGAACGAAGCGAACATCGCCGAGGTCGTCGAGGACCTCAAGGAGGAAAAAAGCGAGTACCAGTCGGACATCGACGCCATCGAGGACGACCTGGCCGAGGCTCGCGAGGAGTACGCCCGCCTCGAGGCACAAGCCGAGCAAAACGGCGACAGCTCCTTCGGCCGGGCGGTCACAACGATCCTCAACGCCGACATGGAGGGCGTCCACGGGGCCATCGCGGACCTCGGCAGCGTGGACGACCAGTACGCCACCGCCTGCGAGACCGCTGCCGGAGGCCGGATGGCCCACGTGGTCGTCGACGACGACGGGGTCGGCCAGCGCGGCATCGAGTATCTCAAATCGCGCAACGCGGGCCGGGCCACCTTCCTGCCCATCTCGAAGATGGACGTCCGACGGCTCCCGCAGGCCCCCGACCTGCCCGGTGTGGTCGACTTTGCGTACAATCTGGTCGACTTCGCGGAGGAGTACGCCCCGGTCTTCTCCTACGTCCTGGGAGATACGCTCGTGGTCGAGGACATCGAGACGGCCCGGGACATGATGGGCGAGTACCGCCTCGTGACCCTCGAGGGCGACCTCATCGAGAAGAGCGGCGCCATGACCGGCGGGAGCCGGTCCGGGTCGCGGTACTCCTTCGAGACAGGCAAGGGACAGCTCCAGCGCGTCGCGGAGCGAATCGAAGAACTCGAGGCCGAACGGGCCTCCATCCGCGAGGACCTGCGTGCCACCGAAGGACGCCTCGAAGACGCCCGCGAGAAGCGCTCGGACGCCTTAGAGCAGGTCCGGGACATCGAAACGGAGATCGCGCGGGCAGAGCGGACCCAGGGGGAGACCGAGACGGAGGTCGAGGACCTCGAGGAGCGGATCGAGGAGCTGCAGGCCGAACGCGAGGACGTCGACGAGGAGATGCAGGAACTGGAGGCGTCGATCCAGGAGCAGACCGAGTCGATGGAATCAATCCGGGAGACCATCGAGGACCTCGAGGCCGAACTCGCGGATTCGAAGATCCCAGAGCTGACTGCCGAGAAGGAGGCCGTCGAGGCCGAAATCGCGGAGGTCGACGACCGCATCGACGATCTCGACGCGGAGCTCAACAGCCTCCAGCTCGAAAAGCAGTACGCAGCGGAGGCCGTCGAGGACCTCCACGACGAGGTCGAAAGCGCCCAGAACAAGAAAACCGACCAGGAGGAGCGCATCGACGGCCTCGAAGCCGAGATCGAGGAAAAGCAAGAGACCCTGGCCGAGAAGGAAGCAGCGGTCGAGGCGCTCGAGGAGGAGCTCGCAGATCTCAAGGCCGAGCGTGCCGACCTGCGGGAGGAGCTCGGCGACGCCCGCGATGCCAGAGACGAGAAGAACCAGGAGGTCGAGGGCGTCCAGAACCGGCTCGAGAGCCTCGAACGGGCCGCAGAGCGCCTCGAAGCCGAGATCGACGAACTCGAGGAGTCCGTGGAGGCCTACGACCAGGAGGAGATCCCAGACCTCGAAGAAGTCGAGCGGAACATCAGCCGCCTCGAGCGACAGATGGCCCAGCTCGAGCCGGTCAATATGAAGGCCATCGACGAGTACGACCGCGTCGAGGAGATACACACCCGGCTCACCGACAAGCGGGCGGAACTCGTCGAGGAACGGGACGGCATCCAGGAGCGCATCGAGCGGTACGACCGCCAGAAGCGCGAGACCTTCATGGACGCCTACACCGGGATCAACGAGCACTTCCAGTCCATCTTCTCGCGGCTGTCCAACGGGACCGGCGAACTGGTCCTCGAGAACCCCGAGGACCCGTTCGAGGGCGGGATGACCATGCGGGCCCAGCCGGGCGATAAACCGATCCAGCGCCTGGATGCGATGTCCGGTGGCGAGAAATCCTTGACGGCCCTGGCTTTCATCTTCGCAGTCCAGCGGCACAATCCAGCGCCGTTCTACGCCCTCGACGAGATAGACGCCTTCCTCGACGCCGCGAACGCCGAGCGCGTGGGAGAGATGGTGGACGAACTCGCCTCGGAGGCCCAGTTCATCGTCGTCTCCCACCGCTCCGCGATGCTCGAGCGATCGGAGCGGGCCATCGGGGTCACGATGCAGGAGAACAACAAGTCCGCAGTCACCGGTATCGACCTGGCCAACCGCCAGGAGGTCACCGCGGATGACTGACGGTCCTGCGGCCGGTGGGTCGACCTCGCCAGGTGGAACCGAGCGGCCCGCGCCCGCAGAGATCGCGCTGCTGGAGGACCACGACCTGGATGGCGACGGCCCGGACGAGGAGGATGTCGAACCGGTCGAACTCCTGGTCCAGCTCGCCGAGAAGGACGAGATCGACCCCTGGGACATCGACATCGTCCGGGTCACCGACAAGTTCCTCGACGCCCTCGACGAGGGTGACCTTCGGGCCTCCGGGCGGGCCCTGTTCTACGCGAGCGTCCTCCTCCGGATGAAGAGCGACGAGCTACTCACGATAGACGAGGAGCCGGCGGCGGACGAACCGGACCTGGTCGATCCCTTCGATGACTGGGAGGATTCGCTTCCCCCGACCGAGGCGATGGGCAACGGGGATCCGATTTCAGCGCTGGAAGCGGAGATGGACCGCCGCCTGGACCGCAAGAAGGCCCGAGGAACACCGGAGACACTCGACGAACTCGTCCGCGAACTCCGCGAGGCCGAGCGGGGCACCTGGTGGAAGGACGGGCGGACCTACGACACCTCCAACTCTCCGAAAGGGTTCAGTCGCGGCGTGCAGACCCTCGACTATCACGCCGGGGACGAGATGCGAAAGGACGGCGAACCTGGTGAATCGGACGTGACCGGCACGACCCACAAGGAGGACATCGACGGCCTGATCGAGGCGGTCCGTGCGGAACTCGAGACCCACTACAACCGCGGCCGGGCCGAGGTGCTCTTCGAAGAGATCGCCCTCGCGGCTGGGTCTCGCATCGAGACCTTCCTCGCCTTGCTCTTCCTCTCACACCGGGGCGCGGTCTTTCTCAAACAGGACGAGCTCTTCGCCGACCTCTGGATCCAGGATCCCTCCGGGCCGAAAGGGACCGAGGAAGCGGTCGCTGATTGAACCACCGGAACCACCGGCCAGGCCGTCGCACACACTGCAAGGGCGGCGTTCTCCACACCCGCCCGCAAGTACACTATAGATACTCCTCGACCAGCAGATCGACGTCGGCCAGCGTTTCCGACGGGATGTGTTCGACGGGCGTATTGATCGTCCCCTGGAGTGCGGTCTCGCAGTCACAGCCCCGATCTGTCGGCATGTCCCTGATGGCGGCTTCGACCGCGTTCTTGATCGCCACCTCGTTGTGCTCGGCGTTGGCCAGGACTTCTTCCAGTGAAACCTGCTCGTCCTGCTTCCAGACGTCCCAGTCGGTGATCCCCGCGATAGTGGCATAACAGAGCTCCGCCTCTCGCGCGAGCTTCGCCTCCGGAATCGCGGTCATCCCGATCACGTCGAAGCCGTAGTCGCGGAAGAACTCGCTTTCGGCCCGGGTCGAGAACTGGGGCCCCTCGATCGTCACGTAGGTGCCACCCTCGACGACCGGCGCGTCGGCCGCCTCGGAGGCGGCCGACGAGAGGACCTCGGAGAGGTGTGGGCAGAACGGGTCGGCGAAGCCCTGGTGGACGACCATCCCGTCGCCGAAGAAGGTGTACTCGCGGTGTCGGGTCCGGTCGAACAGTTGGTCGGGGACCACCAGGGTCCGGGGTTCGAGGTCCTCCCGGAGGCTCCCGACCGCGTTGCTCGCGATGACCCGCTCGACGCCCAGTTGCTTGAACGCGTAGATGTTCGCCCGGTAGGGCAGGTCTGTCGGGGAGTACTGGTGGTGGCGGCCGTGCCGCGGGATGAAGGCGATCTCGGTCCCGGTATCGCCGAACTCGCCGACGGTGACGGGCGCACTGGGGGACCCGAACGGCGTGTCGATATCATGTTCCCGGACGTCCGAGAGGGGCAACGCCTCGTAGATCCCGCTCCCGCCGATGAATCCGAGCATACCCCAGCCTGTGACCGAACCACCCTAAATGATTGCGCTCCGGCGCCCGGCCGCCGACCACTTCGGGCTGGGCATCGGTCCGCCGGGCCAACCCCACCCCGATCCCTGCCTCGTACCATGATATATTGGCTGTCTATACCCATGTGGTTGGGAAGTATGGATAATTCCCGGTAGACCAATCCTGGTAGTGGGTGCCAAACACCATGATCGATACCCACCGACGACGAGTTCTGGAAGGCCTCGGCGCAGGAGCCGTACTCCTGGCCGGCAGCACTGCACTGGTTTCCGCGCGCGGTCGCGCGATGGGACGGGGGAAGGGGCGCGGCGACGGCACGATCGCCGACGTTCGAGTCGTCCACGCTATCCCTGACGCCCCGCCGGTCGACGTCGCCGTCGACGGCGGACAGGTACTGGACGAGTTCCCGTTCGCGGCCATCAGCCCGTACGTGGACCTCGAGAAGGGCAGCTACCAGGTAACCGTCACGGTCGACGACGATACTGACGCGGTGGTCGCCACCCCGTTCGACCAGGAGTTCACGCTCGGGGCGAACACGGATTACACCGTCGCGGCCACGGGGACCCTGGACGATTCGGACGACGCCGACCCGGTCCTCGTTCCCTTCATCGACGACAACGACCCGGCCCCCGCTGACGCCGCCCGAGTGCGAGCCGTCCACCTCTCGCCAGACGCCCCGCCCGTCGACGTCGCCGTCGCTGGTGGCGGCCCCGTCCTGATCGAGGACCTGGCCTTCCGCGAGGCGAGCGACTACATCGAGGTCCCGGGCGGCGACTACACGCTCGCCATCCAGCCCGCCGGTAGTGGCTCGGACCTCTTCACGTTCGACGTGTCCCTCGAGAACGCGACGACGTACAGCGCGTTCGCGCTGGGCAAGTTGTTCGACGATGAGGGCGACATCCAGACCGGCGGTGAGGACGGTTTCCGCGTGGTTCCGAGCCTCGACTCGGAATCCCCCGCGAAGGGTCGCGGGAAGCCCTAATCGTCGCACTGCCCACCGAGCAATCGATTCTTTCGAGCGCGATTCTCACCAGCGGCGCCGCTGCAGATCAGTCCCCGGCGAGTGCCCACTCTTCGTCACCGACCGGTTCCACCACGTCCCGGCGGACCATCTCGGTCATGACCTCTTCGAGGCGGTCCGGCTGGGCGATCTCCATCTCGATTCGCCGGATGTGGTGATACTCCGAAAGCAGGCGTCGGATCTCGTCTTTCGAGTACGGTTCGTCGTCGGCCTTCTGCATGACGCCCTCGATGAGGTCGACCATGTCCTCGACGAAGTTCCAGGGGTAGACGACCCAGGCCCATTCCTCGAGGCGCTCACCGATGTAATCTGGCTCGAACTCGCTGGTCTGGAGCAGTTGCAGCGTCGCCGTGCGGACCTGGTTCGGGTTACGGTCGGTCACGTACTCGTAGGCGTGCTGAAGCGAGCCGCCCGTGTCCGCGATGTCGTCGACGATGAGGACGTTCTTGTCCTCCACCGAGCCTTCGGGCATCGGGTACCGGATCTCCGGCTCGCCGCTCTTCGCGGCGGTCCCGACGTAATGTTCCATCTTGAGACTCGTCAGGTCATCGAGCCCCAGGAAGTCACAGAGGACCCGGCCCGCGAACCAGCCGCCGCGGGCCAGGGCGACGATCACGTCGGGCTCGAAGGAGGCCGCCTTGACCTGGTCCGATACCTCCCGGGCCAGGCCGTAGATGTAATCCCAGTTCGTGATCGTGCACCGAAACTCGTCGGGGAGGTCGGCCATAGCGTTCGGTCACCACCGGCGACTCACGCAAGGGGGCACATTAAGTCATGTGTCATTCGTCGCCCGCTGAAAAACGGGTGCCGCCACACGGCCCGAGACGGGTAGGGAGGGGGAAGGGGATGGGGGAAAACCGGCCCGGCCGAAATCGACACCCGTCTGCGCTTGGTTTCCCCTCGCTATTCAGTATTTCTATCGAGTATTCACCTCTGAGGCCCACGTCTGTACACGGTACGCCGATGCCGTACACCGATGGGATATCGGCCGACCCGGCGGACCCCTGGTTCTCCGCGGGGTCCTTTGTCAGTAGACCGGTACGCGGACGGTGGGTTGATTGTGGGTGGAGACACAGCGGGGGACATGGACCATCGACGGGCACTGCTGGTCGACGCCTTCACCACGGAGCCCTATGCAGGGAACCCGGCAGGGGTCGTCCCGGAAGCCGGCGGGTTGGGCGAGGAACAGATGCAGTCGATCGCGGCCGAACTCGGGGCGAGCGAGACCGCGTTCCTCCTCGAATCGGCCCATGCCGACCGACGGCTGCGGTACTTCACGCCCACGACGGAGGTCGATCTCTGCGGGCACGCGACCATCGCGAGTCTCGCCTACCTCTCCCAGGTCGGCGAGTTCGACGAAGGGGCCCAGGACATCGAGACGAACGTGGGCACGCTTTCGACCGAGATCGCCGCCGACGGTCGGGTGTGGATGTCACAGTCCGAACCCTCGATCCGCCGGGCGACGGTCTCGACCGACGACGTCGCGAGTGCCCTCGGCATCGAGCCGCGGGCCATCGAGGACGTCGAGACGGACGTCCCGATCGCGCGGGCCTCGACCGGGTTCCCGTTCCTGATCGTCCCCGTCGCGTACCTCGAAGACCTGGGCGGGGCCGATCCGGACTTCGAGGCACTCCAGTCCCTCGCGGACGCCGACGAGGCGGACGGGATCTACGCGTTCACCTTCGACACCCTCGATGGGGCCTCCACGGGCCACGGTCGCGCGTTCGTCCCCGGGGCAGGCATCCCGGAGGACCCGGTCACCGGGACCGCCAGCGGGGCACTGGGGGCCTATCTACGACATTTCGGGGCCTTCGACGAGGTCCCCGAGGAGATGCGATTCGAACAGGGCCATTACGTGGACCGACCGGGGCGGGTCGACGTCAGGGCACGGGACGAGATACAGGTCGGTGGTCGGGCCGCCGTGACCCTCGACGGGCGGATCGCCGAACCCGACGCCGACGAGGACGACATCATCGAAGTCTGAATCGATCGATTGCGGGGCGGACCCTCGTCACCGCGACGGGGGGACTTTACATGCGTACCAGTACCAAAGCCAGTCGATGGAGGACGTGCTGTGGCACCTGCTCGCGAGTTCGCGTGGGGGGCCCACCCGTGTCCAGCTCCTCCGGGCCATCGAGCAACAGCCACGGAACGCAAACCAGCTCGCCGAGGAGCTCGAGATCGATTACACCACGGTGAGACACCACACGGAGATATTGGTCGAGAATAACGTCCTCCGGAAGAGTGCCGAGGAGTACGGGGCCCTGTACCTGTTCACGGACCAGGTCCGCACCCACTGGGACGTCGTGGAGGAGATCCTGCATGTCGTGGAGTGACCACCCGAACCCGGACGAAATTTGGACAGCGCATTTAACCGGACGGCGAGAAGGAGGCCACAGATGACCCCGTGGCTCGAAGTCGGCCGCCTGGCGGCCGCGGGCAATCTCGGCCTGCTCGTCGCGTTGAGCTACGTCTGGGTCCGGAACTACCGGCGACACGGGGCGAGACATACCCTTGCCTTGCTCGTCTTCGGAGCCTTCCTCCTGCTGGAAAACGTCGTCTGGGTGTACCTCTACGTTCTCAACGCCGGGTACATCGCGTGGTACAGGGCCGCGACGTTGGAGGTACAGGTGGCAGTGACGGGCCTCTGTCTTCTGGAATTCGTCGCGCTGGTGGTCCTTACCCGCCTGACCTGGCAGTAGTACCCGCCGGGCTGCCCGGACATCTCGGACGAATTTTGGACGAAGTTCGGAAAATGTTCAATTAATTATCCTTTCTCCATGCGAGTATGTCACACACCAGACGCGACGTGCTGGCAACAGTGACCGCCGCCATCACCCTACCGCTCGCCGGCTGTGCGGGCGGTGGATACGGCGCCGGCGGCACGACGACCACGACGCCACCGATGACGACCGAGGAACCGAGCGAGACCACAACCACACCGATGGAAGCAGTCGAACTCGGCGTCAGGGAGACAGATCCTTACGGCGAAGTCGTAGTCGGGCCCGAAGGTCTGGCGCTTTACATGTTCGAAGAGGACCCCGGAGACGGGACCAAGAGCGTCTGTACTGAGGGTTGTGCGGATGCCTGGCCACCACTCACCGTGGAATCGGCGTCCGCGGTCGCTGCCTCGAATGCGATCGCTGGCACGGTGGACACGCTCACCCGCCCGGACGGCACGGCGCAGGTCACCCTGAACGGGTGGCCCCTCTATTACTTCCAGCAGGACAGCGCCCCAGGTGACGTGACAGGACAGGGAGTGTCCAACGCGTGGTGGCTTCTCGAACCGAACGGAACGCGCATCGAACCGTTGGTACAGGTCAGATCCCATTCCCAGTTCGGCGACATACTGACCGGCCCCGACGGACTGACACTATATATGTTCGACCAGGACACACGGGGCGGTTCGACCAGCACCTGCACCGGCGGGTGTGCTGATGCCTGGCCACCGCTGACCGTCGATTCGACGGATGAGCTCCTCGCCTCGCGGGAGCTGTCGGCGACCGTCGGAACCGTCGAGCGACCCGACGGTACCACCCAGGTGGCGGTCGACGGCTGGCCCGTCTACTACTTCCAGAGTGACGAGGGACCCGGCGACGTTGCGGGGCAGGGGGTCCAGGACGTGTGGTGGGTTCTGGGACCCGACGGCACCGTCATCCGCTCAGGTGGGACAACCCAAACCACGACGACCGAGACTGGGACGACGAACACCACTGCGACGGCCACTCCCACGACAACGACCCCGACGCCCAACAACACAACGACAACGACGACCACCAACACAACGACAACGACGACCACCAACGCAACGACTACGACCACGACCACCACCGAGAGCGACGATGGTGGCGGTGGGAGATACTAGTAGTGAGATAATCGTAGTGGAGACGGCATCGCACGCACGAGGGGCCTGCCCCTCGTGCGGTATCCAGCTGACTGCATCTGCGACGTCGCAACCTGGAGCACTCGGGCTTCTCCCACGGCCGAAGAACAGCGCTTGTAGCTTACTCGTTGCCCGGGAAATCGAACTCCTCGCTCTCCTTGAGGTTCCGGATCTCGCGGTTGACCGACTGGAGGTCCTGTTGCATGTCTGCCAGGCGGTCGTCGAGGACGGATACGATATCGCTTTTCACGTGTTCGGTGTTGAACGTGTCCGCGAGTTCCTCCTCCATCGCCCCGGTGAGCGTCATATACATGGCCCACGCCTTGCCACCCCGCCAGACCACGAGGCCGAGCAGGATCGGGATCAGGCCGAGGGCGCTCCCACTCGTCGGGGCCGGGATACCGAGGCCGTAGAGGTTCCCGGCACCCTGCGTGTAGGCGACGTAGATACCCAGGACGACGAGCACGATGCCCACCAGCGCCAGCGCACTGGTGACGAGGAAGTACTTCCCGGCCCAGGAAAGCGAGCGTCTCCGGTCCATAGCGGGGCGACGGGTGGTAAGTCCGATAAATCTTGTGCCCTGGGGCGACCGTGGACCGCCTGGAGCGTACCGATCGTCGCCGGGTGGCGCCAGACACCTTCGCAAAGTTGATGACCGGCCTGTTGGACTAGTGACCTGCCACATGGCTGTACGCTGGCTGGAAGACATCAGAGCCGACGACATCGGCAGCGTCGGCGGCAAGGGGGCATCCCTTGGGGAGATGACGGACGCCGGCCTCCCTGTCCCGCCCGGTTTCGTCGTGACCGCGGACACGTACCGATCGTTCATCGAGGACACCGGCATCGACGCGGACCTGTTCGAAGCGGTCGACGTCGACGCCGAGGACTCTGCCGCGCTGGCCGAAGCCGAGTCCCGTGCCAAAGAGCTCATCCTCGAGACCGAACTCCCGGCGGAGATCCGCGAAGAGGTCCTGGCCGCTTACGACGAACTCGAAGGCGGCGAGGCGTTCGTCGCTGTCCGGTCCTCCGCGACGGCCGAAGACCTCCCGGACGCGAGCTTCGCCGGCCAACAGGAGACGTATTTGAACATCAAGGGTGCGGACCTCCTGGATCGGGTCAAGCGCTGTTGGGCCTCGCTTTTCACCCAGCGGGCGATCTACTACCGCCAGCAGCAAGGCTTCGAACATGACGTCGTAGACATCGCGGTCGTCGTCCAGCAGATGGTCGACGCCGAGAAGAGCGGCGTGATGTTCACCAGTCACCCCTCCACGGGCGCGCCCACAGTGATCATCGAGGCCGCCTGGGGGCTGGGCGAAGCTGTCGTCTCGGGCTCTGTATCCCCCGACAACTACGTGGTCGACCGCGCGAGCGGGGATGTCGACGAGGTCACCGTCGCGGACAAGAAGGTACAGATGATCCGCGACGAGGACACGGGTGAGACCGTCGAACTCGAGGTCGAGGACGAGCGGCGGAACGCCCGCGTGCTCGCGGACGAGGAGATCGCCGAACTCGTCGACCTGGGCCGCCAGGTCGAAGACCACTACGGGACCCCCCAGGACGTCGAATGGGCGATCCTGGACGAGGACGTGTACATGCTCCAGTCCCGCCCGATCACGACCATCGACGATGGGGCGGCCGCCGAAGCTGCCGCCGAGGCGGAGGCCGACGGGGTCGACCTGCTATCCGGCCTGGGGGCCTCCCCCGGGATGGCAGCGGGTGCGGTCAGAGTCATCGACAAGCTCGACCAGCTGGACAAGGTCGGCGAAGGCGACATCATCGTGACCGAGATGACGACCCCGGACATGGTGCCCGCCATGAAGCGGGCCGCCGGGATCATCACCGACGAGGGTGGGATGACGAGTCATGCCGCCATCGTCTCCCGCGAACTCGGCGTCCCCGCAGTGGTCGGGACTGGCTCGGCTACCGAGGTGCTCCGCGACGACCAGATCGTCACCATCGACGGCGACCGCGGCGCGATCACCGAGGGCCGCAAGGCCGACAAGGACGAAGAACGGGAGCCAGTCGAAGAAGCCCGCCCAAAAGCCCCCGTCAAGCCCATGACTGCCACGGAGGTGAAGGTCAACGTCTCGATCCCCGAGGCCGCGGAGCGCGCAGCGGCGACCGGCGCGGACGGCGTGGGGCTGTTGCGGATCGAGCATATGATCCTGGGGACCAACAAGACCCCCGACAAGTATCTCGACGATCACGGGACCCGGGCGTACGTCAACGAGATCGTGGAGGGCGTCCGCGGCGTCGCTGACGAGTTCTACCCCCGCCCGGTCCGCGTCCGAACCCTCGACGCCCCGACCGACGAGTTCCGACAGCTCGAGGGCGGCGACGAGGAGCCGGTCGAGCACAATCCCATGCTCGGCTGGCGCGGCATCCGGCGGAGCCTCGACGAGCCAGACGTGTTCAAACACGAACTCGAGGCCTTCAAACGGCTCTTCGAGATGGGCTATGACAACGTCGAGATCATGTTCCCCCTCGTCAACGATGCCTCCGACGTCGCGCGGGCCCGCGACCTCATGAAAGAGGTGGGGATCGACCCGGAGAAACGCTCCTGGGGCGTCATGATCGAGACCCCCGCCAGCGTGATGACGGTCGGTGACATGGCCGCGGAGGGCATCGACTTCGCCTCCTTCGGTACCAACGACCTCACCCAATACACGCTCGCGGTCGACCGGAATAACGAGAACGTATCCGACCGGTTCGACGAACTCCATCCCGGGGTCCTCCGGCTGATCGGGGAGACCATCCAGACCTGCCGCGAGCACGACGTCAGGACCAGCATCTGCGGACAGGCGGGTTCGAAGCCCGAGATGGTCCGGTACCTGGTCAACGAGGGTATCTCCTCGATCTCGGCGAACATCGATGCAGTGCGGGACGTCCAACACGAAGTCAAGCGCGTCGAGCAGAAGATGATCCTCGAGGCCGTCAGAGACTGACCCGAGGACCGAGGGGTTGACACCCCCCCACTATTACTGGTGCCGAGCGGCCGCCCCCACGAGGGCGGTGCTGCGGAGAGAACACCAGAACCCACCCCCCCCCCC
>Ga0207797_1000073_pt1 | contig 64169 bp, 49 predicted proteins | sample PRCRCaboRojoPR_6_FD_187275 | JGI IMG/M metagenome (GOLD analysis project Ga0207797, IMG submission 187275) | Marine sediment microbial community from Cabo Rojo, Puerto Rico - PR CR 10% Liquid 1 (SPAdes) | ecosystem: Environmental > Aquatic > Marine > Coastal > Sediment | place: Cabo Rojo, Puerto...
ACGCATGGCTCTATCCTTTCCTATTCTCGACAGGGCAGGGAACTATTCGCCCTCGGGATCCTGTTCCTACGGACAGACCTCCAGCTCGACGTCGTCCACGTAAACCCGCGTCAGGTTTCCATCTCCGTCATTCGTGGCGCCAACGATGATGGTTACCCGTTCACCCATGAAGTCCGTCAGGTCATACTCACCCTGGCGCCAGCTCTTGGCGTCACTGGTGGTAAGTTCGAGGGGGTGATCAGCCGACGACTCGTCCCACAGCCAGACGTATTGCAGGTCATCGGGATCCTGGTTCTCATTCATCGGATACACCCATAAGCGGAGGGTGGCTCGGCTGCCCTCGGGTATAACGACCGTCTGTCTGACTGACGAATAGGACCTCGAATCATATCCCACCAGGGCGCTTCGCTGACCGCTATGCGGGCGTGACGCGTCGTAGGTGGCGTTGTTGAAGTACCAGCCTGAGTTCAATTCGAATCCACCGTTAATGACAAGGTTGCGGCAGGACGGCGGCTGGCCGTCGCTGGCCTGCAGCGCCGCAGGCAGCCAGGTATGCTGCCTGCGGATCGAGAATGTTTCCGGCTGTGTCCAACCTGACGAGTTGCCGGCTTCATCCCGTACCTCGACCTGCCATTCGTGTGTGCCATCTCCGACGTGCGGGGTCGTGTAGAACGGAGAACTGGTTGCAAATACCTCTCCGTCCAGCATCACCCGGTACGTTAGGTCACTTCCTCCATCAGGGACCACTTCGGTCCAGTTGAGCATCAACTCGGGCAGAGCCGCGATCTCTACCCCACCCGTTGGGCTGATCAACGTCGTCGCTTCGGGCGGTGTCCTGTCATACGTGAAGGTCACCTCCGCCGGCGTCCCATCTCGAAGCTCACCTGTCGTGCGACCACGAGCACGGAGGCGGTACTTGCTCTCGGGAAGTGACATCGGCAGATCATAGGACCAGCTCGACCCACCGGTCGCTAGTACCCAGGCCTCCGTCGAACCCCATGATGTGCCGTTCCAGTACGTGCCGTTTGTCGCATCCTGCAGCTGGACCTCGACCCTGTCCAGGGTGGCATGCTCAACGTGGGCCGATCCCGAGACGATGGGGAGTTCCCTGTGTGCACTGTCGTAGGCGGGACTTCCTATTGCCGTATCCACTGTCGGATTGAGACATTGACCGAGGAAGCCCAGAACGGCAGACATCACGTCGCCTCGTTGATCCGCGCGAATCGTCTCGAACGGGAAGCCGAAGTAGACAAGACGTTCGCACTCGTTGTGCGGATTCTCGTACTGCACGGCTGCCGTGCCCCCGCATCCCCCACGATAGCGGAGGGCCTCTTCAGAACCATTGACCGGGCCAATGTGGTCCGGGTAGTCAGCGTTGTACATACCTGGGGCGTCGAACCTGAATTGCAGGCCCCAGAAGTCGCCCGACCTCCCTTCGACCTCGTATGTCCCAGCGTTGTCACCTAGGTAGGCAGCGCGGAGTCTGCCCCCGTAGAAGCTGGGGTCCGCGGGTGACAAGTGATACCCGATCTCGCTCCCGCTGATGAAGAGCGCACCGTCTTCGGACAGGAAGGCCTGTAAAAGGCTCCGCTCGGCCGCATCCAGCGTCTCGTCGTCGGTTGACTCCTCCCCCAGAATCCAGTCGACGATGGTGTAGTTGTTCAGGTTGACCGCGCCATCCCTTACGGCCTCATTGCTGGCGCTGTCGAAGGCCAGGTGGGCAGCGTCCCTGATGGCCTCAGCGTGCTGAATCACGTAGTCGTACCGGTTCATCCGGTCCAACAGCATCCGCATGTTGAGCCCCTCAGTCGGGTCGTTCTCACAGACGCACATCGTCTCGTTCAAGCGGTCGAACCCGTTCACGATCAACACCTCGGCCGTGTCGCCCACGCGCACGGCCAGCGTCTCGGTGGGGAAGGACTCACCCCCGGCGTTCGTCGCCGTGACCCGCACGAAGAGAAGCTCCCCCGCCGACAGCCCACTGATGACGTGCTCGGTCCCGCTACCGACGCTCACGCCGTTGGACCAGCCGATCCCATTCCTGCTGGTGTAGACGCGGTACCCCGTCGCGGCGTCTCCGCGCAGCCCGACGCCGTCCGTGGGCGACGGCTCCCAGGAGACGCGCACGCTGCCGCCGCCGATGTTCGCCACCGCCGGATGCGTGGGTGGCTCCGGAAGAAGAACTCCGTTCGAGTCGAAGTACTTCACGATGCCCTGGTACACAGCCCGCGCCACGAGCTGGTTGAACCGAGGCTCCTTCAGCGCATCGGTGTCGCCGGGGTGGTCGTGGAAGCCGATCTCGAGCAGGGCTCCCGGCATGCGCTTCGACGCGTCGTCATCCCAGAGCAGGCGCAGCTCGCCCAGGTTCCTCGTCTTCTCCCCCCGGTCCACCCACGAGCTATCCCAACCAGCCCGTATGTCCCTGACCACTTCGGAGTGGAGAGCGTGCCGCAGCTCCAGGCTCCCCTCTGTGCGGGCCAGCCCCTCGCCGTTATGGGCGTAGGTCTCCGTTCCGCTGTAGCTCCACTGGTGACCCGTAGCGCCGTTGGTGTGCCAGGAGACGTAGACCGCCGGCCCCTCGCTGTCACTCTGCTCCCAGCGGGCATACGTAGGACGCGCCGTCACGTCGCCGTAGGGAGCGGGCATGCCCATCTTCTGCGTGTAGTAATAGCTAGCTACCTCCCACCAGGGTTTGTGGGGCGGCCCGTCCGCCACCGTATCGATGCCGCCCAACGAGTCAAAAGTCCCACCCCCGAAGCGGACTGCGTCCGCCGCAACCGTTCTCCCCGCCACGTCCGACTTGTTGGTCAGCGTCACACGCGCCTCTCCGCCGGCCAGGAAGCCGTACGTCCCGATGTACCGCCACGTGTAGCCGTCCTGCTGCTGATTCACCCGCACCGTCGTCTCGCCGCCAGCGTGATGCACGATGTACCGGGCGTCGGTGGCTCGCCCCGCCTTCGCCTCGTACCAGACGTAGACGGCATACCGGCCGTCCGCCGCCAACGATGCCGACCAGGTCGTCGCAGCCGTCGGCTCTCCAGTGACCGTGTCCGCCTCGCGGCTGTGGCCCCCATACCCGCTCTCGATTGACGCCCAACTGCCCGAACACGCGGCGTCCGGATCATCGACAATGGTCTCGTCCGAGTTCATGTCTCGCTCGCGCACCGGCCAGACCTGGGCACCGGCGTTCCACAGGTAGTGCAGCAGGTACTGGTTCACCGCCTCCGCGTTGTTGTGGTCCTCGATGATCGGCCCGTCGTAGTCGCCGCTGGGGTAGGGCGGCCGCTGCGTGCGCCACTGGTCCCTGTAGCTGTTCCACTCCCACCCGTGGCCCGCGCTGACGTACACCGTCTTTCCACTCAGTGCCCCAGCCGGCTGACCTTGCCCCGGCGCTCCCGGCTGGCCGCCTTCCACAGCGGCCGCGCCCGACCCGCCATCACCGTCAGATGAGGGCTTGGCCGGCACCTCGATCTCCGGAAGGAAATCGGCCAGCGCCACGAAGTCCCCACTCTCCGGATCGCGCACCTGAATGCGCAGGTCGCCCCAATCGGTGGGCGCCAGCGTTCCCCCTACCTGCTCAACCAGGACTTCGAACCTCTCGTGGTCCAGATGCTCCAGCTCCGACGCCGGGACCTCCAGCCGGACGACCACAGTCCTCTCGGACGGTTCCAGCACCGCTGCCACCTCTGTCCCCTGCGGCACCGCCGTCCAGAACCCCTCGCTCCTCTCCTGCGGGGTGGGCCCATCGACCAGCGCCCTGACCAGACTCTCCGGATCGACAGGCCCTCCATCGGCAGCGACCGCAGAGACGTGCGCTTCTCGCTCCACCACCACCGGGCCTTGAGATGACCAAAGCACGATCTGGCGTGGGGGAACTGACTGGCGCGGGGAAACCGATTGGCGCGGGTCCCCCGCGCCCCGGGCGCCCGCCTCAACGCCCGATACGAGCAAGAGAACCGCCGCAGTAAGCAAAAGCTTCCAACGTTTTCGCATCTTCTGAGTCTCCACCTTCCTTGAGGTAGGTACGGGCTCTTCTTTCAACTAGCGCTGGCGGGCCCAGCGCAACAGCTCATCGGCCGAGCGGGTGTTCAGAACGTCGGCCGCCGTGGCCCAGCCGCGCCGCGCCGTCGCCACGCCAAAACGGAGCACATCGAATCCATCAACATCGTGGGCGTCGGAGCTGATGACCAGCGGCACGCCCAACGCGACCGCGCGTCGTACGTGCACGTCGTTAAGATCGAGGCGAGACGGGTGTGCGTTGATCTCCAGGGCCGTGTTCGTCTCCGCCGCCGCGTGGAGAATCATCTCCATATCCAGATCCGCGCCCTCTCTCTGACCGATCAGGCGCCCCGTCGGGTGTGCGATGATGTTCACGTGCGGATTCCGAATCGCCCCCAACAGGCGGGCCGTGACCCGCTCTCTCTCCTGACGGAGTCCGACGTGGAGGGACGCCACCACCAGGTCCAGATCCGCCAGGACATCGTCCGGCAGGTCGAGGCTTCCATCGGCCCGCACCTCCAGCTCAATCCCGGTCAGCACGCGGAAACTGCCCCCGAGCTGCGCGTTCACGGCTGCCACCTCGGCTGCCTGCTCCCGCAGCCCTTCGGCATCGAGCCCGCCCGTCACCCCCAGGCCGTGGGAGTGATCCGTCACCAGCGCATACGTCAGGCCCCTTGCCCGGGCCGCCTCGGCCATCTCTAGCAGGCTCTGATGGCCGTCCGAGGCTGTGGTGTGGAACTGAAGATCGCCCTTCAGGTCCTCCAACTCGATCAGGTCCGGAAGCTGACCGTGCAGCGCGGCTTCGATCTCCCCGCGGTCCTCCCGCAGCTCCGGAGGAATAAGAGGCAGGCCGAGGGCTTCGTAGACCTGCTCCTCAGAGGCGCAGAGGGTCTCAGCTCCATCCTCAGATGTGAGAGCGTACTCGCTCAGCGACATCCCCTGATCCAGGGCGAGGCCCCGTAAGCGGATGTTGTGCGCTTGACTCCCGGTGAAGTACTGGAGCGCCGTTCCCCATCGGGCCGGCTCCAGCACCCGCAGGTCGACCTGGAACCCATCGTAGGTTCGCACGGACGTCTTCGTCTCACCACTGAGCATGACCTCACCCACGCGGGGGATGCTCACGAAGCGCTCCATGACCGGTGCTGGATCACTTGAGGCGACCAGTAGGTCCAGGTCCCCCACGGTCTCCCGCATTCGACGGAGGCTGCCAGCCGGTGCAGCTTGGACCACGCCTGGCACCTCACGCAGCGCAGCGAGCATATCCTGTGCCAGGGGCCATACGTCGCCCAGACGCGCGCGGCCGGTGCGACGCTTCAGGAACTCGATCCCCTCCAGGACGTTCTGTTCGCTCTTCGCCCCAAAACCGTGGAGCTCTCTCAGACGCCCGGCCAGCGCCGCCTCTTCCAGGGCCTCGACAGTGGAGATGTCAAGCTCCTTCCAGAAGCGTGTGGCGCTCTTGGGGCCGACCCCCGGGATCTCCAGCATCGTCACCACACCCTCTGGCACCTCTGATCTCAGCTTGCGATACGCCTCCAGATCGCCGGTGCGCATCAGTTCGTCGATCTTGGAGGCCAGGGTCTCGCCGATGCCGGGGATTGCGGTCAGATCTCCCTCTCGCCAGATCTCCTCCAACGGGCGGCCTAGGGTAGCGATGGTCTCAGCCGCTCGCCGGTAGGCCATCACGCGGTGGTAGTTGGCTCCGAGGACATCCAGGATATCTGCCATTGACAAGAAGATCTCGGCGACCTGATGATTCTCCATGGCGTCCTCTACGGATTCGGCCCAGGACCGATTCGGCCCAGGCTTGGTCGATTTCGTCATCGCTGGGGATACAGATGTTTTGGGCTCTGGAGAGCTGGACAGCCTCACTCTCTACAGCTCATGGCGCGATTATACCGCCATCGCGACTGCTTGACAATGCCCTCGGGGTACGATAAGATAGGCGATCGTCACGTATCCCTTCGACCGTCGGTCTGGGGTGGGAGGAGTTGATTGGAAGCCCAAGCATTCATCGCCAAGTACAACGGCGGTTACCGCGACTTCGCTGGCGTAGATCTGCGAGGTGCGAACCTAGACGACGTCAGCTTGCGGCACGTCGGGCTCCGGGGTGCGGACCTCCGCGATGCCAGCCTGGAGGGTGCGATCCTCAGTCTGGCCGACTTGCGTGATGCCAGACTGCGGCGGGCCAACCTCTTCTGGGCGACGCTGCTAGAGACCGACCTGCGCAATGCCGATTTGCGCGAAGCGGATCTGGTGCTGGCACACCTCGTGGGGGCCGACCTGAGTGGCGCTAACCTGATGATGGCCAACTTCCGTAGTGCTGATATGCGCCGGGCTCGTCTGCGCAAGGCCAAACTCAAGCACGCCAAGTTGGTCGGCGCCACCCTGATCGAAGCGGATCTGGAGCAAGCCAAGCTCCAGTGCAAACTGGAGGCCGCTGACCTGCGGGGCGCCAACCTCCGAGGCGCAGATCTAAGCCGCGCCCACCTGGTTGGTGCCTACCTGGCCGGCGCCGATCTCACCGGAGCCAATCTCTACTTCGCCAATTTGCAGGACGCAAATCTGGCCGACGCCAAGGTGAGCATGAGGCAGCTGCACAGAACGTGGTCTATGGAGCGAGCCACGCTTCCCGACGGGAGGCAAGTTGAGTAAGAACGACCGTGACCGACCAGGACAGTTGACCGCGCTGACCTTCGACTTCTGGGGTACGCTGTATCAGAACGCTTACGCGCACGATGAGCGGGTTTATATGCTGCACGAACTGCTTGAACGTCACAACCGATCCCGCTCGGAAGACGAGGTAACGGAGGCTTACCACCACGCCGGGTCTGTCTGGGATCGAGTCTGGCGGGAAGAGCAGCGCTCCATCTCCATAGCGCGCTGGTTGGACGAGATTATGGACTATCTCGACGTAGGCCTTCCGGACGACGTCAAGGCCCGCTTTGGGCAGGAGATCGAGGAGGTCTATCTCGGCGGCGAGCTACCTCGACCGGTTCCCGGCGCCGTCGAGGTGGTGCCCGAGCTAGCGAACCGCTACCGCCTGGGTCTGATTTCTGACACAGGCTTGACGCCCGGCCGGGTTCTGCGCCAGCTGATGGAGCGCGATGGTCTCCTCTCCAGCTTTGATGCTCTGACGTTTTCCGACGAACTGGGCGTCGCGAAGCCGGATCCGGAGCCCTTCCTCCGCACTCTCGATCAGCTCGGAGCACGACCGGAGCAGGCAGCTCACATCGGGGACCTGCCGGAGACCGATCTGCAGGGCGCCCGCCAGGTGGGGATGAAGGCCGTCCTCTTTCTCGGTGTCAGCGAGCGCGAAGACGGGCGTGAGCTGGCCGACGCGGTCTTCGACGACTATGCTGAGTTGACGAATCTGTTGGAGCGGTTGGAATGAGCACGTACGATGAGGCCCGTGACTACGTCTATGAATACGTCGGCAACCCCCACGTCCATACCCCGTATTCGGACGGTACAGCGCTCCACGACGAGGTAGCGAGCGCTGCCTCGAAGGCGGGGCTCGATTTCGTCATCGTCACCGACCACAACGTCTGGGTGGACGGCGTAGAGGGATACTACGATGACGTCCTTCTGCTGGTCGGTGAGGAGCTCCACGATGTCCGTTGTCGACCGCAGGCCAACCATCTTCTGGCCTTCAACGCCGAGACGGAGCTGGCCCCCTTAGCTGGCGACCTCCAGCGTCTCGTCGAGGGGACGCTGGAGGAGGGCGGCTTCTGCTTCCTCGCTCATCCCTTCGAACGCAGCAGTTCAATAGACCCAGACCTGGACGCCATTCCGTGGAACAGATGGGAGGTGGATGGGTACGCGGGCATCGAGCTCTGGAACTATATGTCGGAGTTCAAAGGACTGCTGCGCAACAAGCTCTGGGCCCTCTTCTACGCATATTGGCCCGCAGTAGGCATTCGAGGGCCCTATCGGGCGACCCTGAGGAAGTGGGATGAACTGCTGGCCGACGGCGGGCGGGTCGCCGCTATCGGCGGCGCCGATGCCCACGGCAAGACCTATTCTATGGGTCCTCTTAGCAAGGTCGTGTTTCCGTACCAGTACCTGTTTCGCTGCGTCAACACCCACATCCTCACCGACGTTCCGCTCAACGGAGAGCTGGATCACGATAGGGCGCTGGTCTACGACGCACTTCGGGCGGGCCGGACCTGGGTGGGGTACGATCTGCCAGCTTCGACCGCCGGATTCCGCTTCGAGGCTCGCAGTGTCATGAATAAAGCTCTCGTGGGCCAGGAGTTGGTTCGAACCGGCGCGACGACCTTCGAGGTCGAGACACCCCAACCGGCCGACATTCGCCTGATCTGCGATGGTCAGACCGTTGCGCGATCGCGGGGTCAGCGCTTGAAGGTCACGACTGCCCATCCCGGCGTCTACCGGGCGGAGGCATACCGCCAGTATCGTCTCGGGCGGCGGGGTTGGATCTTCAGCAGCCCCATCTATGTGAGGTGACGATCAAGAACCTGACCAGCGCGCCGGTCCGATTGCCTCGTAACAGGGTGCCAGGTCCGCCAGGTCTGGCGCCTTCTTATTTGACGAAGTAGAACAAATGTGCTATACTGGGCCCATCTACACACGATAGTTTGCTGCCTGGAGACGGCTTGACACAGTCAGGTCCGCTGGGCGGGGAGAAGTAACCATCATGGCCAAACAAGCATATACCGAAGAAGACATCAAGGTTCTCGACTACCCGGAGAATATCCAGCGTAGGCCGGGGATGTACGTCGGCGGTCGCGGCATGACGGCACTCCATCACCTCGCCGTTGAGGTGATTGACAACGCTGTCGATGAGGCCCTGATGGGGTTCTGCGGGCGGATCGATGTCGTCATCCACGAGGACGGCAGCATCGAGATCACGGACGACGGACGCGGCATTCCAGTCGGCATGCATCCAGAGAAGGAGAAGCCGACCATGGAGCTGGCTTTCACCACCCTCCACTCGGGCGGTAAGTTTGACGAGAGCAGCTACTCGACGTCGGGTGGGCTCCACGGCGTGGGCATCAAGGCCACCAACGCCCTCTCCTCCTGGCTCCAGGTCACCGTGCGTCGTGACGGGGTGCTCTACCGCCAGCGGCACGAACGAGGACTTCCTGTGACGCCGGTGAACATCCTCAACCCAGAGACAGAAGAGGTGGTGGGGGAGGTTGGCGTGCGGGGACAAGTGACGGCGGTACGGCAAAACAAGGACCGGAGCATAGGGACCGGCACGACCATCGTTTTTGAGCCCAGCCCCGAGTTTCTGGACGAGGTCGAGTTCGATTTTGCCACGCTGGCTCGGCGTCTGCAGATGGTTGCCTTCCTCGTCCCCGGCGTGGTGACGTCCATCACCGACGAGCGCGGCAAGGGGCGGAAGCGGGAGTACTGCTACGAGGGCGGCCTGGTGGAGTACGTGGAGCATCTCAACCGTGAACGTAAGGTCATCAACGCGCCCATCAAGCTGGAGGGTACAACGGCGGACGGCACGCAGGTCGAAGCTGTGTTCCAGTGGCACGACGGCGACTATCCTGAGATCGTCTCTTTCGTCAACACCATCCCCACGCCGGATGGCGGCGGGCACGTATCCGGCCTGATGGCCGGGCTGACGAAGGCGATCAACGTCTTCGCTGACGAGAGGCGGGGGCTGCTCAAGAAAGGTGACAAGCTGATCGGCCGGGACACCCGCGCCGGGCTGACGGCTGTGCTCAGTGTCCGCATGCACGATCCTCAGTTCACCAGTCAGACGAAGACGCAGTTGGGCGCCGACCAGATTCAGGGCCAGGTTCACTCGATGATCTACGAGGGGCTTCTGGAGCACCTTCGTAAACGGATCGCTCTGGGGAAGAAGATCGTCCAGCGCTGTCTCGCTGCCTCCCGGGCGCGTCGGGCTGCAGCCAAGGCGCGCAAACTGGTCATGCGCCGCTCTGCCCTGGAGGTGGATGAGCTGCCCGGCAAACTCGCCGATGTGGCCAAGGGGACGCCGGTCGAGGAGACCACGCTCTATGTCGTGGAGGGTGACAGCGCTGGCGGCTCCTGCAAACAGGCGCGGGACCGGCGCTATCACGCGATCCTTCCGCTGCGAGGGAAGATTCTCAACGTGGAACGAAAGCGTCTCGACCGCGCGCTGAGCAACAACGAGGTCAAGGCCATCGTGGCTGCTCTGGGCGCCGGCGTCGGTAGCGATTTCAGCGTCGAGGATATGCGCTACGGGCGGGTCGCTATTCTGGTCGATGCCGATGTGGACGGCGAGCACATCAAGACCCTGCTCTATACCCTCTTCTGGCGCCTCATGCGCCCCATCGTCGAGGAAGGCCGCCTCTTCGTGGCGCAGGCGCCCCTCTACCTACTGCGCAAGGGTGGCAACAGCCGCTATGCGTACAGTGAGGCGGAGAGAAAGCGAATCCTCAAGGAGTGGGGCGGCATGCGAGGCGTCACCATCCAGCGGTACAAGGGACTCGGCGAGATGAATCCGGGGCAGCTGCGGGAGACGGTCTTCAGCGTTGACGGCGAGAGCATGAATCCCGCCTTGAACGAGCACCTCGCTCAGGTCAAAGCTAGCGATGTGCATGCGGCCAATGCAGCTTTCTCGCTCTGGATGGGTGCCGGTGCCAGGAAACGACGCGAGCGGTTGATGCGTTACTGGGGCGACGGGATGATGCTCGATGAGAACGGCGTATAAGCACACGTTGATCAACGTGGTGATAGAGGATAGATTCAACAATGAGTGACGGCGAGACCACAACTGTCGAGGTACCCGTAGAGACGGTCGATCTGGCCAGCGATATGACCGCGGCTTACATGGGCTATGCCCGGGCCACGATCACGGATCGCGCGCTGCCAGACGTTCGCGATGGGCTGAAGCCAGTCCAGCGGCGCATCCTGTACGCCATGCACGAGCTTGGGCTGACCAGCGACAAACCGCATAAGAAGTCGGCCCGCATCGTAGGTGAGGTCTTGGGCAAGTATCACCCCCACGGCGATACCTCTGTCTACCATACGCTGGTGCGCATGGCTCAGGATTTCTCGATGGAGATACCCCTCGTCGACGGCCAGGGGAACTTCGGTTCTGTCGACGGGGATAGTCCGGCTGCTATGCGCTACACAGAAGCGCGGCTGACGCCCGTGGCCGAGACGATGCTCCAGGATCTCGATATGGAGACGGTGGATTGGCAGGACAACTTCGATGGTTCGCTTCAAGAACCAATGGTCTTGCCCACAGTCTTCCCGAATCTCCTCGTCAATGGATCGGCCGGGATCGCCGTGGGTATGTCGACCAACATGCCGCCTCACAATCTCGGCGAGGTGTGTGATGCCCTAATCCACGTTGCCGAGAATTGGAAGGAGCGAGACGAGATCACTACCGAGGACCTCCTCCGCTTCATCCCGGGTCCTGACTTCCCCACCGGAGGTATTCTCTATCGCTACCGGGACCGAGGGGACGGCCTCATCGACACCGTCTACGAAGCCTACGAGAACGGACGGGGGCGCATTGTGACCCAGGCCCGCGTACTCGTCGAGGACATCGGAGGCGGGAAGTCCAACCTGGTCGTCACCGAGCTGCCCTACAACGTCCAGAAGAACACGGTGATGGAGAAGATCGCCAAGGAGATTCACCGCGGCCGGGTGACGGGCGTGACCGACCTGCGGGACGAGTCCGACTACACCGGCATGCGGCTGGTGATCGAGATCTCTCGCACGGCCGATCCCGATGACGTGCTGAAGCAGGTGCTGAAGTACTCCCAGCTGAGGGAGACCTTCGGTGTCATCAACCTGGCCCTGGTGCCCTACGACAGCGGCGAGGGAGCAGCGCCACCGCCGGGAGATGGCCACAGCCGCCCGACGTACCTATCCCTGTCCGATCTTCTGACGCATTTCCTCTCGCATCGCCTTGAGGTCATTGTCCGTCGCAGTCAGTACGAGTTGGAGAAACGGGAGGCAAGGCTTCACATCGTCGACGGGCTGCTCAAGGCCCTGGACGTCCTTGATGAGGTCATCGACACCATACGCCGTTCCCGGGAGCCGAGGACGGCGCGGAACAACTTGATGCGCCAGTTCAAGTTCTCGGAGAAGCAGGCAGACGCCATCCTCCACACCCAGCTTCAGCAGCTGGCCGCGTTGGGACGAACGAGGCTCAAGGACGAGGCGAAGGAGCTAGCCGCTCGGATCGACTATCTCAAAGGCCTCCTGGCATCTGAGGCGCGTCGGCTGGACGTGGTGGTCGAGGAGACGCTGCAGCTCAAGGAGGCGTTCGCTGTGCCCCGCCGCACGGTGATCGTGGACAGCGAGGACAAAGCTGCCGGCACGACGGTGATGACCAGTTCCGACCTCGTGGCTCCGGAGTCGAATCAGGTGCTGGCGTTGACCCCCGATGGCGTCGAGCGCTGCGATACCTCGGCCTTCTCTTACCGGCCCAGTGAGGGTCTGACGACCAGGTCGGCCCGTACGATTCATCTAGAACAGGTCAGGGCTAAGCCCGACGACAAGGTCATACTGCTCACGAGCCGAGGACGCGGCTGGCGCGGCGAAGTAGGATTTGTCCCCCCCGATGGAACCCCAGGAAAACTCGGCCTCGAGCGCGGAGAGCGTGTCGTCGGCATCAGCGTCGTTCGCCCCGATGGAGATCTCCTGTTGGGCACCCGGGCCGGGAAGGTGAAGCGGACCGCGGTGGAGGACCTCTCTCTGCTCGATCGCGAATGGGCACCCGTCATCGGTCTCGCTGAGGACGATGAGCTCCTGTTCGGCAGGGTGGCGGACCGGGGAGCCCACGTGACCTTCTACACGGCTGAGGGCCAGTTCCTCCGCCTCGATGCTGAGGAGATCAATCCCCAGAAGACGGACACGGCAGGAGGTGTCATCGGCATCGGACTCAAGAAAGGCGATCGGGTTATCGGGGGCAGGGTGGTCCCCAATGGCGCAGAGGAGGAGGACGAGTGGCAGGTCATCGTCGTGTCCGAGACAGGCTACGCCAACCGGGTGCCTTTGCGAGAGTTCTCGGTCCAGGGCCGCAACACCCAGGGCGTCCAGTGCCTGCGGGAGACGAAATCTGGCGGAAAACTGGGGGGCGTCGCCATCGGCAAGAAGGGCGACGACCTCGATGTCTATCTCAAGGACGGCCGACGCTTCCACGCCAACGATCTTGCGGTCACGAGTTCAAGAACCCGGGGATCCCGCGGCAGCCGCTTGGTGGATGCGGGGGATTCGGAGGTCGTGCTCGTCGTAACCCTTCCGTGAGCCCATAAACGCGGCGTTCAGGCCAGCCGAAAGGGGGCAAGCTGTCGTGCTTGCTCCCTTTTTGCGCGCTTGCGGTGCTTGCACTTCCGATTGCCCGGTGTATACTTGCTCCTGCGACCAGTTAACTTGAAGACGATGTTGGTCACTGTTCTGTGAAACAGCACTCGGTCACACGTGACCGGGTGTCTGATCGATGCTCTTACCAACGAGGAGAACAGCGTGGCAGACAACAGCAGAGAACAGAAGCGAAGACAGGGATTGTGGTATTTGATCCTGACGGGCATAGTTGGGCTCATCCTGGTCGGGGGACTGATTGCTCTTCAGCCCGTGGGCCAACCCCTGAGCTGGGCGATCCGTGGAGCGGCCCTACTGGGCTATCTCGCCCTCTTTCTGGCGTCCCTGGCCTCGGCCTACATGCGGGAGATGTTCAAGCTTTTTGGACGCCCCTTCGTGCGCGTGCACCACATCCTCTCGGTGGCCGCCTTGATACTCATCACACTCCATCCTCTGCTGGCAGCCGTGCGCAGCTCCAGCCTCCTCGTGTTCCTTCCGGATTTCTCCTCCGTCGACCGGTTCTTCAGTCTCGGTGGCCGACCGGCCTGGTATCTGATCGGGCTGGCTTCTCTGGCCGGCCTGCTGCGCACGCGAATCAAGCAGATGTGGCGCGTCATCCATTACCTGAACTACGTCGCCTTCCTGTTGGTCACCGTTCACGCGATCCTGATCGGTACTGACTTCGTAGGGTCTCTGGTGATGAAGGTGATGGCCGTCCTGATGGCGCTGGTACTGGTGGCTGTCTTCATCCGAAAGCGGATTCAGAGAAGACGGCTGAGACGCCGCTAGCACCGTCCCCCGGGTGGAAACAACGCGGGCGGTCACTGGACGGCGGGTTCCTGTTTTGTGGAGAAAGGCGGAAGGGTATGGACGAGCGGAATGACAACCCCCCTGAAGATGGGCATCGTGCGTGGAGGTTTCGAGGATACGAGCTTGATCCCTCGAACTTCACCACCGCCATGGTCCATCTCTATCGAGGCGAGATTCAGCGAGCGAACACCTGGCGCCAGAGATTGGACGCCACGACCAACTGGGCGGTGATCACGGCAGCCGCCGCTCTCACCTTCGTCTTCGGAGAGCCGACGAACCCACATTTCGTATTCCTGCTCGTCCTTCTACTGGTCTTCACGTTCCTCATGATTGAGGCTCGCCGCTACCGGTACTACGTCCTATGGGCTTACCGAGTCCATCTCATGGAGACCGACTTCCTCGCCTCCATGTTCGTGCCTCCTTTCCGGCCTTCATCTGACTGGGGAAGCAATCTTGCTCAGACTCTGACTGACCCATCTTTCCCCATTGACCCGTGGCAGGCTGTTGGACGCCGTTTCCGCCGCAACTACTTCTGGCTGATGTCGTTGCTCCTGGCCAGCTGGCTCATCAAACTCACCATCCACCCGTCGCGAACGGCGAGCTGGAGCACCGTTGTGGAAAGAGCGGGCGTCGGCCCGGTGCCCGGCCCTTTCATCATAGGTGGGACGGCCGCGATGTTCGTATCGCTCATCCTCATCGCCTTTGCAGCTCGCCTCTCACGGACCCGACCCACAGTCCCGGAGTTCCTTCGTCGCGCGGCACAGCCTCTGATGCCGGAACCACGACGACAAGAACGTCTGGCCACCATCATCACCGATCAAGGCAAAGCAGTAGCGGGACGGATCCTGGAGGAACTGGGACGCGGCGTCACCGCCCTCGAGGGGAAGGGGATGTACACGGGCACGTCGTGGGACGTGCTTCTATGCGCCGTGACCGACGTGCAGGTCGACCACCTAAGGGCTATTGTTCAGGACGTGGATCCGGACGCCTTCGTGATCGTTGGCGTAGCGGCGGAGGTTCGGGGCGGCGGGTTCCGGCCCTTCGAACCTCCAAGCTGAGCCCCGCGGAGAGGGTGAACGGGCATACTGCCCGGGCATAATGCCCGGGCATGCTGCCTGGGTAGCATACCCGGAGACGGGCTACAGATCGACGAAGTACGTGTGGCAGGCCTGATCGATCAAGGGCTTCGTCAACGCCGGTTCGGTGCCCAAATAGCTGGCGATATCCTTCAACTGCTCAATCAGGTCCCGGGGATGACAGCCGCGCTTGGGACGATTCTCCTCAATGTAGTGCTGCTTGATCAGGTAGGCGAGGCCCTTCTCATCGTAAGGAACGTCCTGCCGCGCGCATTCGCGCCGGAAGATCTCCCGGTACTCGTCCCACGTTGGATTGTCGATGGCGATCTTGTGACGGATCCGCCGCAGGAAGGCCTCATCCACCAGGTCTGTCGGCTCCAGGTTGGTGGCGAAGACGATCAGAACGTCGAAAGGGACCTCGATCTTACGACCGGTGTGCAGCGTAAGATAGTCGGCGCGCTTCTCCAGGGGCACGATCCAGCGGTTCAGCAGGTCTCGCGGGCGCGCTTGTTGCCGTCCGAAGTCGTCAATCAGCAGCATCCCCCCGTTCGCCTTCATCTGGAGTGGGGCCTCGTAGTACTTACTCGTCTGCTCGTATATCAGGTCGAGTTCACCCAGCGTCAACTCCCCGCCCGCGGTGATGACTGGTCGCTGGACACGAAGCCACCGATGATCGTAACGATTCCTGCCGTTCGACGGTTCCTCGACGAGCGAATGGTTGACGGCGTCGAATACCTTGATCACGTCGTTTCCGGTCTCCACGGCATAGGGCACGAAGAGGGAGCCTCGCAGCACCAGCTCTCCGATGCTCTCCCCGATAGCAGTCTTACCGTTTCCCGGAGGCCCAAAGAGGAAGATCGAACGGCGTGAGTTGACGGCGGCTCCCAGATGGGCCGTCGTCTGGTCGTCCACCACTAGATGTGAAAGCACACGGCTTAGGCCACTGTGATGCACAGTCAAGTCGTCAAGGGATTGCCTGCGGATGCCCCGGTTGTACGCGGGCAGGGGGACGGGAGCTGGACCCGCATACTGACTTCGTGCCATCGCCTCTCGGGCCACAGCGCGCCCCTTGTCGGTGATACTGTACCGGTAGACGGCTCTACCGAGACCAGAACGGCCAATACCGCCGGTTCCCTTCACCTCACAGAGCTGGTCTTTCTTCAAGGATGACAACACGTCCTCTACAACGCCGGCATGGGGGAGCCTCACGCGGTCGGCCAGTTCATATCCCAGGATGCTTCCTTCCTGATACATGATCTTGATGACCAGATCGGCCAAAAAACCTCTTCCCAGACCGGTCTCCTCAACAGAGCTCGGTGTCGGTGGCACGTACTGCGCGTCAAGTGCCTCATCCACTGCTGCCTCAGCCATCATCTTCCCTTCTCTCATTCGTATAGTACTCATACGTGTGCGTCACCCACTACGTCCCCACGCGAAGGATCTCCTCTGTGCGCACCGCGGGTCCCGTAGGGATCCTACAGCGGCGTGGTTGCGATAGGCACGGTTCTGAGTTACCGGAAACAACTCGCGGAGAGCTTCGACGTCGGGGTAAGCCGCTTTGCCCATAGCCTCCAAATGTCTAGCATGCACGGTGCCTAGTAGGCACCGATATCGTGCAGTCGGTCGTCATCAATGCCGAAATGATGGGCGATCTCGTGGCGGACCACGCGGCGGACGAGAGTCCGGATCTCCTCCTCCGTGTGCCCCCGCATCTCGATCGCGCGCCGGTAGATCGTGATCTTGTCCGGCAGGACGAGCCCGTAGCTGCGGGTCCGTTTCGTCCGAGGGACGCCGTGGTAGAAGCCCATCAACTGCGCGGGATGCCGCACACCAGCCCGGTGTAGGGTGGCCCGGTCCGCCCAGTCCTCGACGACCACGTCGACGTTATCCAGGGCCTGCTGGATCTCCTCAGGCAGCTCATCCAGAGCCCCTGCCACCAATCGTTCAAACGCTTCCTTCTTCACGCGGCTGATTATAGCACAAAGCCGCAGATCTGCACCAGCGCGGTCAGGGGTGACCGCTCCGGGCGCCTTCCGGACCCCGCTGCCGACCGAGAGACCACCGGTCGTGGGGTCCGCAATCCCCATTGCATCAAAAGGAAGTCACCGGCCGCTAGCGGATTGGCTCGCAACCGAAACTGCCCGGGTGAGGTGAACAGCCAGCCATTGCAATCTTCGTTGCATCCGCCGACATATACAGCGGGTGTCTGCCCGCCGCCCACGCCGGGTGGGGTGAGGGTTTGGGCGACTGTGATTTCGTATAGTCCACAAATCGGCCGGGCTCATCCTCTGACGGTCGGCGTCTAGGCTCTCTAGCTCGCCAACAAGCACCTTCGTCAGTGCAAGTTCGTGTCCCGGCGTCCATCCCGCGCTAAGAAGGCCAGCTGGAGCATATCCGCTCGTCGTGGCGGGGAGCCTCCGGAAACGGAGAGCTGCTGCGCCAGCACGGACTCGAGCACGCCGTCTCCTTTCTCGTTGCCACGGAGGCCAGGCCAACAGCCATCAGCCGTAGTAAGGCCGTAGGAACGTCGTCTCTCGCGGCGGTTTCCGTCACGGTCTGCGTCTGCGCCGTACAGCGCAGAGAGGACGCCGCGGCTCTTCCCGACCCCGGTTTGCCCGACCTCGGCCTTCGCCGGTCGAGCAGGACGCTTGCGTGAGCGCGGCACGAGAGACACGGAGTCAGCGACACGCAGTCCGCGGCATCTGGCGCCGCATCTGGCGCCCTCTGGGCAGGAGCAGAAGCCTGTGTCTGGGCCTGTCGATCGTACCCGGTCCCCCGGTCATCTCGTGGTAGGTAGCTATTACTTCGTATAATTATACTTATGCGAAGTAAACGCCCTGATCGAGTCCACGGCCTGGCCTGAGACAGCCCCACCGTCACAGTCACGGCCCCTCCCCTCTCCCCGCTGCCACTGCCTATAGAGATTTGTTTTCCCAGCAGGTAGTCGAGACATCTCTCTGCTGCCAGCGCTGGCTCGCTGGCGCTCGGGAACCGCACCGTCTCCCAGCGCACCGCCGCAGTGCTTTGAGCGATCCCCCTCCCATCACCCATCGGCACTCCCCCCTGCCCCGGGCGCTCCATACCGCCGCAGCTCCGTCTGTGGCGAACGTAACGTATCTCAAGGTCGCCAGGAGACTTCGCTCACGCCCCGGAGCGGCTTGATCTCCGATTTGTTCACTTGCTGGACCGTTCCTTTGTGTTAGAATAGCCACCGACTGGTAGCGTAAGAACAAGTGTTCCACTAATGTCAGAACGTAGACGGAATCGGCTATGGTTGGCTCTGGGCCTGTTTGCTTTTATCTGCTTGGCCTACACGGCGGGATTTGGCGTCCATAGGCTGCGCAGTGAGATAACGCTTGCCCGCTCTCCAGACGAGGCCGACATGGAGGTCTTCTGGGAAGCCTGGAACCAGCTCGAGACCCACTTCTTTGGTGAGACGCCCTCAGCAAAGACCCGCACGTATGGCGCCATACGCGGTTCGTTAACCCTTCTCGATCCCCATACTGTCTTCATCGAGCCGATTCCCCGCGAGCTTGAGCAGGATCAGCTCCGGGGCCAATATGGTGGCATCGGCGTCACCATCTCGCGGAACGCACAAGGACATATCCTGCTGAACCCCTATCCGGAGTCGCCAGCGGAACAAGCTGGCTTGGCCAAGGGCGACCGGCTCCTGGCCATCGACGGGGAAGCCGTGGATGAAGACGCAGCGGACGATGACGTGAAGGCCCGGCTGCGGGGCGAGATCGGAACGACGGTGACGTTGACGGTTGAACGGACGGCCGATTCCCGGTTCGACGCCACCATTGAGAGGGCGAACATACAGGTTCCCTCAGTCACGTGGCGTATGGAGACGCCTGACACAGGTTACGTCCACCTGACCGGCTTCACGGAGAGAACTGCTTCCGAGCTCGAGACCTCGTTGGCCGAGCTGGAGCAGGCTGGCGCCGCGGGGGTCGTGCTCGATCTCAGGGGCAATCGGGGCGGCCTGCTGGAACCTGCGGTGGCGGTGGCCAGCCGTTTCCTGCAAGCGGAAGACGTGGTGCTGCGCCAGATGGGTCGCGTGGACCAGCGCGTCTATCGCGTGGAGGAGACAGGGGACCTCACGACACCCCTCGTGGTCCTCGTGGACGCGGATACCGCCAGCGCTGCGGAAATCGTGGCCGGCGCGCTCCAGGACAACGACCGAGCGCTGTTGGTTGGGGAACAGACGTTCGGTAAGGGCTCCGTACAGGAGATCTATGACCTATCCGATGGCTCCTCGCTGCACGTTACAGCAGCCATCTGGCTCACACCAGACCGTCATCGCATCGAAAAGAACGGTTTGATGCCCGACGTCGCGATCGCCAGTGGTGGAGGAACCGAGGATGAGCCGCTGGAGAAGGCCGTCGGTTATCTAGAATCGGGGTAGACATGAATAGCACGTCACGAAGCATTATCAAGTTTCTCCTCGTCAGCGTTTTAGTCCTGACAGTAGCCGCTGGCGCCTTTGCCGCTGGTTTTGGATCCGCTTACGTCTTAAACCGGCAAGATGTGGGGCTGCTTTCCGGGTCTCCCGTCTCTGCCACCTCGACCCCTGCCCCGGCCGTGACCACCGATGCCGAGTCAAGTCAATCGAAGCCGGGTCAGGATCCGACCGCGGAACCGAGCCCCACGCCGATCCCGATTCCCACGCCCAAGAACGAAGCCGAGGAGACCTTCCAGCTGTTCTGGGAGGTCTGGGACCTCGTCCAGCGCCACTACTATGACGACTTGCCGAACATGACCGAGATCACCTACGCGGCGATTCGCGGCATGCTCGACACGCTCGATGACAAGTACACGGCCTTCATCGAGCCGGACGTAGCGGCCATCCTCGAGGAGGATGCGACGGGTCAGTTTGAGGGCATCGGTGCCTTCGTGGACCTGGACGACGAGGGCAGAGTGCGGATCGTCGATACGTTCGAGAACGGCCCCGCGGCAGCGGCTGGTCTTCAAGCCGAGGACCGCGTGACCGCCGTCGATGGAGAGTCGATCGTGGGCGCCCCCCTCTACGAAGCCATCGGAAAGATCAGGGGTCCCGCGGGCAGCGACGTGAGGCTGACGGTCGAACGTGAAGGGAGATCCGAACCCTTCACGATAACCGTGACCCGGGCCCGTCTCGATATTCCCGTCATCGAGAGCGAGATGCGGGACGACGGTGTCGGCTATATCCGCCTCTACGATTTCTCCGCCACCGCATCCGATCGTCTCGAGGAAGGCCTGCAGGCGCTTCTAGAACAGGACCCCGAAGGCATCGTCCTCGATCTTCGTCAAAACCCTGGCGGCTGGCTTGATCAGGCCATCGAGGTCTCCGATCTCTTCCTGGATGATAAGTTAGTGGCCGTGGAGCGCTTCAGCGACGGTACTGAACGAGAGTTCACGGCTGACGCCGGGGACCTTGCTGAAGAGATCCCCCTCGTTGTCTTGGTCAACAACGGGTCGGCCAGCGCGTCGGAGATCGTGGCCGGCGCCCTCCAGGATCACGACAGAGCGGTCCTGGTCGGCACCCAAACCTTCGGCAAGGGATCGGTGCAGCGTCCCTTCAGCCTCAGCGACGGCTCCGAGCTGCGGGTTACGATCGCTCTCTGGTTCACCCCGAACGACCAGCGCATCCAGGGGCAGGGTCTCACGCCGGATATCGAGGTCGCCTGGCCGGAGGAGGAGAGAGAGGCGAATCCCGAGCAGGATCCGCAGCTGGAACGGGCAGCAGAGTATCTGCTGGAACAAGAATGATGGCACGAGACCACATCAAAGTCGTGGCCAGGAACCGGAAGGCACGCCACGACTATCACATCGAGGACCGCTACGAGGCTGGCCTGGTCTTGAAAGGGACGGAGATCAAGGCTATTCGTGAAGGCCGCGTCAGTCTCCGCGACGGCTTCGTCCGGCCGCGGGATGACGAGCTGTGGCTGCTGGACGTCCATATCGGACCCTATAAGCCCGCCGGGCAGTACTACAGTCACGACCCACGCCGCCCACGGAAGCTGCTTCTCCATCGCTATCAGATCGACCGTCTCATTGCTGACGTCGAGCGGAGCGGCTACACCATTGTCCCGTTGGAGATGTACTTGAAGGATGGACGGGCGAAGGTCGAGATCGCCCTGGCGAAGGGGAAGACACAGCGCGACAAGCGCCGCTCCATCGCAGAACGGGACGCCCAGCGAGAGATCGACAGGGCTATGCGAGACCGTCAGCGATGAGACGCACGCTGGTGGCGCCTGACCAGGTCCTCGCCGGCCTGGACGTCCGCTCTATCGGGGGAATCAACGAGCTGCCTGGCGAACGGCGGCGGCAGGTGTATGAGAGTCTGATTCCCCTCGACGTCCTCCTCCGGTTCCAGATCGATCCCGAGACCCTCGCTCAACCCGCTGATTCGCCCCTGTTCCAGATCGTTCCTCGTTCGTCTTCGGTTGAGCTGTATCTCAGGCACCGGCCCGATGCGCCCGACCCCCTGCTCTATCTGCAGCTGGCCGACACGACGACCAACCAGATCGAGGTTGTTCTGTTCATGGTGAACGATCCTCACGCCGAGAGATTCGCCACCGATCGGCTTCCGGACGGCACGCCGACCCACCTGGGCACGATGGGCCGACATGTCGAGGAGGAGATCAAGGCCATGGAGGCCGGTCTAGCGCCGGGCCAGGTGCGCCGCGGCCTGCGCCTGACCAGGGATCTGATGCCGATCCTGGAGGGTTTCGTCGCTGCGCTGCGTCACGATGCCTTCTACATCCAACCCCTAGCCTACCACAACGCCATTCTCTTCGAACGCCTCGGCTTCGCCTATGCCCTGGGACTCGGCCGCATGGAGTGGATCCACAGAGAGTTCACGCCCGGTGGCCTGCTCTATGCTCGCCTCGATGGCAGCACCCCCTTCCGTATGCCGGAGGCCGCGGCAAGCGTCCGTGGCCGCAGTTGGGCCATCCACGACGGCATCTTGGACGCCCCCTATACCGGTATCAAGATGTACAAGCGCGTTGGCATCCATGCCGGCGTCGTCACCTTTCCGGAGGCCGTCTGGTAGTTCTTATTCCCTGCTCGGTCTGCCTCTCGAGATTGCAGTACTACGCGAAACCCGACAGTCTTGCTTGACAAGCCCCACGCCTGTAGTAGAATACGCGATTGTGTTCGTCGTACCGAGATCATTAAGTGAGGAGGAAGCTACGTGACCAACGAGACAAACGATCAATCATTTTCAATCGAAGATCTCCAGCCCAAGATGCGGTTGGAGGGCACCGTCACAGACATCGGGCTGCACGGGGCTGTCGTCGACATCGGTTTGCCAGCTGAAGGCCTGCTGCACATCTCGCAGCTTTCCGCCGACGGCGAAGTCGACGCCGTAACCGAGGCCGTCAACGTAGGGGATGAGGTGACTGTCTGGGTCACTGACGTTCAGCCAGAGCAGAACCGCGTCAGTCTGACGATGGTAGAGCCCCCCGACGTGACGTGGAGTGAGATGAGTGAGGGCCGCGTCTATACCGGCAAGGTTACCCGGATCGAGCAGTACGGCGCCTTCGTGGACATCGGAGCCGAGCGCCCGGGGCTTCTGCACGTTCGAGAGATGTCATCCGGCTACGTCGATCATCCATCCGAGATGGTCAGCGTGGGGGACGACATCGAGGTGCGTATCTTAAGGGTCGACCGTCAGAGACAACGCATTGACTTGACGCGTCAAGGATTGGAACAGGAGATCGTCGAAGAGCCCGAGCCAGAAGAGGAGGTCGAGGAGGAGGAAGTTACCCCCCAGACCGCCATGGAGATCGCCATGGAACGCGCCCGGGCGGATCGGAGTCGAGGCGGAGGCGAGAAGCGCAGCTCCAAGAAGAAGGCTGACTATGCCGACCGTGAGGAGATTCTGGAGCGGACGCTGAGGCAGCACTCGGACGAAGAAGACGAAGAGTAGCCTGCTTCGAGTCCCACATCGGAACAGGCAGTCTGTTGCCTACTTGTGAATGAGCTCGGCTTGGGTCTTCGGTCTGACCCATCACGCCGGGCTCACTTCGTCACCCGGATGGAATCGATAACCAGACTGTCCCCGACAGCTTCACCGTTGGCGTCGTATCGCTCGAGCCGATACCCTTCTGACCGCAGGTAGAGCCCCACGTTGATCTTGTACTCCCCCGGCGGAGTCTCCGGGCGTACGCGGATCTCGTACTCGTCCCACACGTACTTGTCCAGCGGCCACCGCTCGGTCGGCAGCCCCCCCGGGTTGAGATGATCTTCCTGACCCCACACCGTCTGCAGCGGCTGCGCCACGTGTACGAACGACTGGTAGTTCTTCTCCACGGTGGTCAACGCGTGCCAGTAGAGGACCAAGGAGAACGTCTCCCCCGGCCGCACCTGCCGGTCCGGAAGGTCGTAGCCCAGTAGTTCGATCTTCCCCTCGAAGTTGGCGTTCACCTCCTGCTGCGCTGGCCGTGCCTCCCCGGGCGCTGAGTTGAGATGCAGCCATCCCTGTGGATCGATCAGAGCGATCTTCAGCAAGAGAACCACCACCAGCACGCCGCCCAACCAGGCCCCATCAGATCCGCTCAGCTTGCGCTGCGGCCCCTCGCCACCCTGACTGCCCCTGCCGCGCCATGCGAGCAGGAGAGCGACGAGCGCGACCAGGGTCCCGCCGGAGGCGAGCCAGCTCCATCGCCGCACCGGGGTGTCCTCAAAACGAACCAGAACTGTGTGCTGACCCTCCGGAACGTCCACGGTGATGAAGCCTTCCGGCCGGCCTATCTCGATGTCGACCTCCCGACCATCCACGTAGGCCTTCCAGCCGGGGAAATCAAACGTATACAGTCGAAGCACGAATGGCTCAGGTGTTATCACGCGGAACCGGTCGTGACGCGGCCCGTGACTAAGGATCTCTACCGTGGCGCCGTCAGGAATCGTGGCCCGATTCACCTTGTCCACCGGCCCCCGGCTCTCATAGGATGCGACGAGAGTATCCGCCACCGAGGGGATCACCTCCACCGTCCTCGGCAGGAAGTCGCCCGTCGAGGTCGTTCCCAGAGCGTGGCTTCTCCTCTCCCAGCGGATGATGTCCGCAGGACCGGTCCCGCCGAAGTCTTCGGGCCACGGAGTCGGATGAAGCAGCGGGAGCGCTGTCAAGACGACCAGCAGGAGCAAGGTACCCAGCACCCCTCGCCGCCAGGGTCTATCAGGCAGCAAAGTCACTGTGCTGGCAGCGGCTGCTGCCAGCATCACGTTCGCCGGTCCCAGTAGGCGCCACGGAAACTGCAGGTAGGGCATCCCGGGTATCAGCTCCCAGACTGCCGAGGAGACGGGAAGCATCAGGAAAACCAGCGCCGCTGCGCCGACCACGAAGAACGCCAGATCCGTGCCCCCTTCCCCATCCTCGCCTCCCACCACGCCGCGCGCCAGGACGACCAGGGCAGGTACGCCGAGCGCCCATTGAGCCAGACCCAGATTATGCCGGTAGCGCGGCCCCGTGGCCCCCCAGTCTATCATGCGCGAGGGCGCCAACAGTTCGCGGAGGCCCAGGAAATGCTCACGGAAGTCGAAGTGCCCGGGCCCGATCACCTCGAGCTTCACCGCGTCGTGCTCCACCAGAGCCGGCAGCCAGAAAAAGGCGATCAGACCGGCCGCCAATCCAAAGGCCACGGGAGCCCAGACTGAACGCGTCCGCCGCGGTCCCGTGAGAAGCGTCCATGCCCAATAGGCCAAAAGGAGGGCGCTCACAGCAAGCCCCATCAGGTTGTGGCTGAAGACCACCGCCGACAGGGAGAGAACGCTTCCCATCAGGACGCCCGGACCCGGAGAGCGCATCAGTCGACGGACGAAGTAGAATGTCAGGGGGAACAGGCAGAGGGCGAAGTGCTCTGCCAGGTCACCTCGCGCATGAGGGTCGATGAACAGGACGTACGGCGACAGGGTGAAGGACGCAGCCGCCAGAACACCCCCCGCTGGCTCAGAAAGCTCGCGGCCCAGCAGGTACGCCCCCACCGAGGCGAGCAACAGCCCCAGCACGAAGACCCCTTTGACACCGGCCACGACATCCGCGCCGGGCACTACAACTGCGAAGAGACTGCCCAGGTGGTACGTGAAGGGGGCGTAGTAGTTGAAGATCGGATAACCGTACCCCAGGTAGAGATTGGCTGCCCAACGAGGGTAGAGAACCCCCTCTTGGATGATCTGGTTCAGCTCGGCCGTGCGGTAGACATGAAGCTCCGCGTCCGTCTGGTGCGGCAGACCGGCGCGGGTGAGGAAGGGCAGAGCGGCAAGGAGCCCCAGGGCCAGTGCCAGCACCAGCCCCCAGTCGGCCTGCCCGACGGCGGTTAGCGGTCTGCGTGCCAGCTCCAGAACGGGCTTGGGTGCCTGATTCGGGTTTCTAGGTGCAGAGGTGGACAAGGGTTTCCAAACCTTCCGGGGATCAGGCCGAGTTGCACACCGAGAGGCGTCCCCCTCCCGAAGCGGCAGGGTGGAGAACGCCTCTCAAAGAAGCTCGACCGGTCAAACTACGCGTGCTGCTGCACGTACTCGGCGATCTGCTCTGGATGCTCGGCCACAGGCACGTCCACGGCCTCAAAGGCGGCGATCTTGTCGGCAGCGGTCCCTGTGCCTCCCTGGATGATGGCGCCGGCGTGCCCCATCCGCTTCCCCGGAGGTGCCGTGCGGCCCGCAACGAAAGCCGTCACCGGCTTCGTCATCTCCTCGTCGATGAACTCGGCGGCCCGCTCCTCCGCAGTGCCCCCGATCTCCCCGATCAGCACCACCTGCTCGGTCTCGGGATCCTCCTCGAACAGCCTCAAAGCGTCGATGAAGTCGGTACCGATGATTGGATCTCCACCGATCCCTACGCACGTCGTCTGCCCGATGCCCAGGCTCGTCAGCGCGTAGACCACCTCGTACGTCAACGTGCCGGAACGAGACACGACGCCGACCGACCCTGGTGTCGCGATATGCCCGGGCATGATACCGACCTTCGCCTGCCCGGGGGAAAGCAGCCCAGGACAGTTCGGGCCTACCAGGCGTGAGCCTTTCTGGTCCAGATAGGCTCGTACGTCGATCATGTCCTGGACTGGAACCCCTTCCGTGATGCAGACGATCAAGGGAATGCCGGCGTGGGCTGCCTCGATCATCGCATCAGAGGCGAACCTCGCCGGTACGTAGATGATCGACGTGTTGGCACCCGTCTCCTCCACCGCCTCGAGCACGGTATCGAATACTGGAACCCGTCCGTCACACGCTCGCTGTCCCCCCTTTCCCGGCGTCACGCCCGCCACCACTTGCGTGCCGTACTCGATCATCTCCTGGCTGTGAAACTCGCCTTCTCGCCCTGTTATGCCCTGTACAACCAAGCGGGTGTCATTGTCAACTAAGATTGCCACTGTCTCCTCCTACTGACGGGTCACCCGTCTGAGCGGCGGCCACGGCCATCTGCGCGGCCTCGGCCAGGGTCTCCGCCGTCATCAAGTCGTAGCGCGAAGCGTCAAGCATAGCGCGTCCCTCTTCCTCGTTGGTGCCGACCAGACGCGCGACCAGCGGGACCGTCGGCTTCACCTCTTCGAACGCGTCGAGGATGCCCTGAGCTACCTCGTCGCACCGGGTAATGCCGCCGAAGATGTTGAAGAGCACCGCCTCGACGCTCTCATCCTCCAGAATCAACCGCAGCGCCGTTGCAACCCTCTCGGCCTGTGCGCCGCCCCCGATGTCGAGGAAGTTCGCCGGTGAACCGCCGAAATGCTTGATGATGTCCATGGTGGCCATAGCCAGCCCAGCACCGTTGACCATACAACCGATCGTTCCGTCAAGTTTGACGTAGCTGAGACCGGCTTGCCGCGCTTCGCGTTCGGCCGGCGCCTCCGCCCCCACGTCCCGCATTGCCGCAAGGTCCGAGTGGCGGAACAGCGCGTTGTCGTCAATCACCATCTTCCCGTCGACCGCCAACAGGTCGCCCTGTTCTGTCACTACCAGGGGATTGATCTCAGCCAGCGACGCGTCGTAGCTGGCAAACGCCTTATAGAGCCCCTGTGCGATCCGGCCGAAGCTGCGGAACTGGTCCTTCGGTAGGCCGATACCCTTCGCTAGACGGAGGGTTTGGAAGCCGCGCAGGCCCAGGAAGGGATCAATCGTAATCCTCTTGATCGCCTCCGGCTTGACCCGCGCCACTTCTTCGATCTCGACCCCTCCCTCGGAGGAGGCCATCATCGCGGGTCGGCGGGCCGCCCGATCCACGACGATGCCCAGGTAGATCTCTTGTCTGATATCGGCCGCCTCGTCTATCAGAACCTGGCGTACAGGAAGCCCCTTAATCCTCAAATCCAGGATCTCTTCAGCGTGGACTTCAGCCTCTTCCGGACCTTCCGCCAGCTTGATCCCGCCAGCCTTTCCCCGGCCGCCCACCAGGACCTGCGACTTAACAACCACTGGGCCGCCAAGCTTCTCGGCGACGGCCCGCGCCTCCTCGGGTGTCGCGGCTACGTCGCCAGACGGGATAGGAACGCCGTGCTCCGCGAAGAGTCTTTTCGATTGATACTCGTGTAGCTTCACCTAATTGCCTCCTAGACTAACCTAGTACACTCCATCGCGAGCCGCAGTTCACCTGCCAAGCAAACGCCAGCCGCGAACTCCGGCCGTGCGTGTAGACCTTAGGATGGGATGCCACTGCGTCGTCCAACTAGAGGGCGTCGCCGAGGAGGATGCCCAGCAGGCCAACCACCAGACCCACGTGCAGAAAGAAGTGGGTCTGCGCGACCCACCCTACGGCAGGGTGCGCCGGCAGCAGCTGAACGAAGAAGTTCAGCAGAATCAACCCCACAGCGGCGAGGATGGGAAGCCCGGGTAAGCGGGCCAGGAAGTCGCTCAAGCGTCTCAGGAGCCTAAGAACCATCTCCTTCTCCCGGGTCGCAGCTGCCCGTCTCCTCTGTTCGCACCTTCTCGAAACGACCCGCCAGCTCGCTCGGAACCAAGCCTCCGATCTGAGTCCCTCGCTCCGTGTGCTCCTCCGTCTCGATGAGGCCCCGCCGGTGGAATAGGTCCACCAGCTCACCCTGATCGTAGGGTATCAGCACGGAGATGCGGGTCATCTGAGACTCCAGCATACTCTCAGCCCGGGCCAGCAGCTCCTCGAGACCGTCACCCGTTAGCGCCGAGATGGGGACCGCGTTCGGGAATTGATCCACCGCCACAGGAGCAGCCTCCAGCGTAGGCAGTCGATCGATCTTGTTCAGAGCCGTGATCAGCGGTGTGCGATCTGCGTTGAGCCGCTCCAGCGTCTCGTGAACTGCCTTCGCCTGCCTCATAACGTGAGGATGGGTGATGTCCAGGACGTGAACCAGGAGGTCGGCGTCTGTGATCTCCTCCAGCGTCGCGTGAAACGCAGCCACCAGTTGGGTCGGCAGCTTCTGGATGAACCCAACCGTATCGGTGAACAGCGTCGTACCACCGCCCGGTAGCTCGACACGCCGCGTTGTGGGATCCAGCGTGGCGAAAAGCTGATCCGCCACCCACACGTCGGCGTCCGTCAGCGCGTTGAGCAGCGTCGACTTTCCCGCGTTGGTGTAGCCGACCAGAGCCACGGTCGGCATACCGGCCCTCCGTCGGCGCGCCCGATGGCGCTTTCGATGCGCGCGCACTTTCTCCAGTTCTTCTTTCAAGTGCGTGATGCGGCGACGGATCATGCGCCGGTCCGTCTCCAGCTGCGACTCACCAGGTCCGCGCACGCCGACACTCCCTGTCGCACCGCCTGCACGTCCGCCTGCCTGGCGGGCCAGGTGGGTCCAGGCTCGTGTGAGGCGGGGAAGCCGGTACTCGTATTGAGCCAGCTCCACCTGGAGCGTGCCCTCCCGCGTCTGCGCGTGCTGGGCGAAGATATCGAGGATCAGGGCAGTTCGGTCCAGCAGCTTGATCTCCTCGCCCAGTATCTCCTCCAGCTCGCGCTGATGCCGCGGCGAAAGCTCATCGTCGAACAGAACGACGTTGGCGGCCAGCTCGTCAACGCGCTCGCCTATCTCCTTCGCCTTGCCTGGCCCCACGAAGGTCGCCGGATGCGGATGGACGAGCTGTTGCACCTCGTATCCCACCACGACCATGCCCGCTGTGTGGGCCAGGCGCTCGAGCTCTGCCAGCGATTCCTTCACAGGCCAGTCCCCGTCCTCCGAGAATGAGGCGGGGCCCTTCGGCTCTACACCGACCAGGAACGCTCGTTCCGTCGGGGAGCCGGTTGGTTCAGATACTCTGTTGATAGATAACCTCCTGGTGGCATTCTCCACCATGGGATCTTCCACCTTGGCGTACGCCGCGGCGGAACGTCTTGCCACTCTTCCATTGGACTGCTGAGCAATTATAGAGCATGTTCGCTTCCATTTCAAACGCAGGCCCCATCACGGGAAGTAGACCGCCTCCCAGCGGTTCAGCAGCTCGCTTTCTCCTCGCTCTAGCTGCCACGCTCCATCGACCAGCACCACAGACCACGTGACGTCCCATAGCCTACCGATGACGTAACCCTCCAGGTTGTCGTACGAACGGACCAGGGCTGTCACCGTGGCTCTCCCCTCTACTCGTTCAATCTCGTGCACCGAACCGACCTCCACGGCCAGCATGGTGTCGAATCCCGCTGCCCATCCCTCGTATGGCTGCGAAGCCTGGGCCGTCGGGCTCAACAGATCGTGGGCCGCTGGCAGGTCCCGATCGTTAAGCGCCAGGTAGAGGGAGATCACCACTCGCGCAGGGCTGTGTGTGGGATAGGCGTGGGGATGGTCCGCATACAGCCAGCCGTACCGTTCCCACGTCCACCCATAATGGCTGCCGTCCCAGGTGTGTACCTGCTCCCAGGCCAAGCCGTCACCGGCGTCGTAGCGGGCCACGATCTCCTGCGACAGGTCCCCGTTGATCTCCACGACGTCCACGCCTGCATCTCCTCGGGACGACGCCAGCAACGCGTAGCTCGCCTCCCGCCACACGAAAACGTGCAGGAGGTCCACGTTGCCCGTCGTGTGTCCCCAGACGAGGAGTTCTGTGCTGCCGTCCTCGTTTACGTCCCGCACCTCCAACCGGCAGGTGGGATACCTTCCCATGCCCTGCTCGTCTTCCGGCGGCGGGGTCAGTCTGTACCATGCATCGCCGTCGAGAACAAAGCCCTCGAGCCGCGGTGGCTCCGTGGGTCGAAGGTAGAGCCCCACCCACTCCGGTTCTCCATCGTCGTCAGTGTCCTCCCAGCGCAGACAGAGCGGCTCACCCACCCGCGACTCAATGGCGGTCTGTCCTTGCTGGATAGCTTCCACCACGGCCGTCGGATCAAGCGTCGGAGCTGGGGTTGCCGAGGGAGTAGGTGCCGCGGTCGCCGTCGCCGGAGGGACGTCAGTGGGCGTGGCCGCGGCTGTCGTTGGCGTTGGAGAGCTCGGAATCGAGGTAGGAGAGACAGCCTCCGGTGTCGTCGCTGGACGACACGCTCCCGCAAACGCCGTCATCAGGAAAACGAGACCGACCACAAAGTGCTTCATCATTGCCGAAGCCGCGAAAGACCGCGCCAAAACAGCCCGTGACTACTGCGCCGTCCCCGCAAGACTGACAGGTTCGTCTGCAGGCTCGATCGTTACCTGATAGATGGAGGACCACCGCTTGCCGGTCACGAAAAGCTTCCGTCCTCTCTTCGCGATGCCGTTGAGGACGCCGCGCGGTTCCTTTTCCGTCAGATCCGAGAAGTCAATCCATCCCAGCACCTCTCCCGTCTCCGGATCGATGCGTACCACGTTTGGCGTCTGCCAGACATTGGCCCATACCTCGCCGTCGACCCACTCCAACTCGTTGAGCCTTACGACCGGCTCCCCCTTGTCGAGAACCTGCACACGGCTCAATTCCTGCAGCGTCTCCGGGTCGAGAAAACGGAGGTAGCTCGTTCCGTCGCTCATAATCAGTCTCCTACCGTCCTCCGTCAATCCCCACCCTTCTCCCGGATAGGTGAACTCCTCTTCCACGGCGAAGGTCTCTTTGTCGTAGACGAAGCCGACGCCCGCCTGCCAGGTCAGCTGCACGATGGTGTCTTTCCACACGGTGCAGCCCTCGCCAAACAGCTCATCGGGCAGCCGTCGGATCTGGAGCACCTCCCCGCTCTCTAGCTCCACCCGGCGGAGACTCGACTGTCCACGTAGGCCCGTCGACTCATACAGCGTCCCATCATCGAAGACGAGACCCTGGGTGAACGCTGCATCGTCGTGGGGGTAGCTCTCGACAACGACGCCACGTGTGTAGTACGGAAGCGGGGTGTCGCCGCAGCCGACCAGCAGCAGTACCACGGCCAGCGTGAGACCAAGGAGAAGCTGACGAACCTCACGTCGTCTGGAGGATGCTTCTGTTCTGGCGTTCGACGGTGAGTTCATGGTGTGTTTTGTGTGTTCTTTTATAATTGCTATACGAAGCTTACCATCACGAAGCTCGACACGGCCCTTCCATGCATCAGCACGCCACATTCTACCATGGATACCAGGATTCCTCTACTCTCGACGCCTGCTCCCCAGCGTGATTACGGGTATAGGGGTAACCGCTGACCGTCGAGGTCTCTATCTGGGAGTGCCTCTTGCTTCTATCTGAGGCAGCGCCTCGGCCTGGCACATAGCCGAGGGCCTGGCGGTCACCAATGGGAGGTAGCTCCACGCCGTTGGACCCCACCCCTCGTACGCCCCGATGTCCGGCTGCGTGTCCCGCGGGCGTCCGGCAAAATCCTCAGCCGGCGCCCCCTCCGTCGTCCCCGCGTCAATGGCGGCGCTTCCGTCGAGAAGACGAGCATCGAAGCTGTCGATACTGGCATCTACCAGTCCTGGCGCCGCCCCACAGAGGCTCTGAGGCGGGCAGGGTTCGGGCATCCCTTTGATGCCGTTGATGATGCCGTGATCCACGGCGAACAGCTCCGCTGACACGTCCGTCCAGGCCAGGCACGTGCTGTCCTGCACGCCCGCCCCGAATTGTGGGTTCCCTTGAAAGATGTCATTGCGCAGCAGAATCGATTCGGAACCGGTACAGCTCTCGCCCTCCACACACTCTGCGATAGCCAGGCAGTCCCCTTCTCCCGTCACGGTGCTGTTGACCACCGTGGACCGGTCGCTAGGGTGCAGGTGGAACTCGATGGCGTTCCCCAGCGCCCGGCAGCTGTCTACGTCGTACGTGAAGGGCTTGCTATCGAAGAAGCCGCAGTTGCCCACGACGATCACGTTCTCCATCTGCGTCGGCCCCGCCGTCTTGATCTGGTTCCCGCCGTTGCCCTCAGCGATGGTGCGTCGGATCGTGATGCTGCCGCCCAGGGTGTGATAGAGCAGGTCGAGGCCGTCCTGCGTGTTGTGGAGGAAGGCGGAGTCCTCAATCACCCAGTCGCCGCCTGTAGCCCCCGTGCCCACCCCGTCACCGTATCCCCCGGCCGAATCCCCCCAGCAGCCGGTCGGCTCGCCCCCGGGGTAGGTCTCCGCGCAGCCGTTCCACTCGACCACCCAGCGGCGGAACGTAAGGATGCCGCTGTTGCTGTCGTCGCCCTCTATATCCCCCTCCCAGCCCACCCAGCCGTTCCCGGCGATCCGCACATCCTCCACGGTCCAGTCCATGAGGCGGCCGGCCCGCACGCCCGCAGAGGCCAGGCCGTGGATATCCAGGTCGCGCAGGTGGACGGTGGTCGCATCCTCAGCATAGAGCCCATCTGCGGCCCAATCGCCGTAAGGGTAGTCGTCGCGCTTGCACGCCAGACCGCCGGTATGACCCTCCACGCAGTCCGAGTGATCGGTGATCTCCAGACACGCCACGTCCACGTTGCTCGCATCCGTGAGGTTCAGAATAAGCCACGCTCGCTCCGTGCCCCAGAGTTCCGGCGGATTCCTGCAGCCGCTGTCCCATCCCTCCCCCAGGATACGCGTAGGATGAGCAGCGTCGGAGCCGGAGGGAACCGGGGCCATGACGCACTGCTGAGGGTAGTCGGTCTGGCAGTTGTCGGCCCCGGGTGCTCCGTAGCCCATACGATAGCTCCCCGAGCCGATGATCAGCGTATCACCTCCCGCGATAGCTGCCGTACCCGGGACACCCGGTTCCCCGCTCGGCTGAAGCGCCCTGAAGGGATGGTCCCACGCGCACGGCTGATCCGTCCCGCTCCCTGGATACGCTGCGTCTACCACTCCGGTGCACTCGGTTGGCGTGCCACCGTCAGGACGGATGTAGTAGGTGGTGGAGCTGCCCGCTCTTTCGACCGTCTCAGCCTGCGCCGAGATTGGTCCGGTCGTCCCCTCCTCAGTCGAGGCATCCAACGTGGTCCGCGCGAAACGGCAGCCGCTCCAGCAAAGGATGAGCACCAGTGTGAAAACTCGAAAGCCGGACCCGTTCATCTCTCGTCTCGAACCGTTCGTGACAGAGAATCGCCGTGCAAACAGATTACTGCTTCTCAATGGCTTCGCGCTTTCCGTTACAGCGTCTGTTGGCGAACACTATCGATATGGTCATTGATCGCCGCTACGCCTCTTTCGCCCAGCAGCCTGAACAACGTGTTGAAGCGCAGCCCGAGCACGTGGTTTCGATACCGCTCACTCAGGAAGTAGTCTTCCAGATCCTCAACCCGCCCGTGATCCTCGATCATCATCTTCTCATCAAACTGCGAGAAGGCATCGCTCCGCCCATCCCACACGTTCGTCGAGCCGATCCGCAGACCGTATCCGAGGTGTCGGCCCTCCCGCGCCAGCCTGGCCTGACCGGCCAAGAGCAAAGGCGTATCAACGATGTGACTGTCGATTGCGTACCACTCCCCTTCCACCTTAACTTCCACGTAGCTGTGCGACAGTTCCGGTGGGATCATCCAGTATCTGCTAGCAGGTATGGCGCCCTCGAGGATGTCCTTGGGAATCACCACGAAGTGTTGGTGGCTTTCCAGGCCGGCTGTTCGGAAGAGAGTGGCTAGTAAACGACTCTTGGGGTTGCAGTGACCGCGGCAACAAGCCAGCGTGTAAGTCGGCGGGGCAGCGTCAAAGTACTGGTTGAAGCCGAACATCACCTGCTCGCGGACGTAGTCGTGCAGGGCAACCGCCCTCTCTCGCTCAGTCGCAGTCCCAGCAGCGACCTGTTCCGCAACGTCCATTACTGCTCGTGATGCACACACGGGGGCCTCCTTTATGCTATGCTACAACAGCTTGCGCCGTCGAACGCAAACGCTCCCATCCGGCTTGTCCCATAGCCGTGGTGACCTCGGGCGCTCAGGGAGTTGGAAGGCGTCGACAGCAACAGACGATTGCATTGCACCGGAACACGGGGTTGCGTGAATACCTACACGAAGAAAGAGGGCCCTGCCGTGGCGACGGGGTACCGGACACCTCCACACGTCGCTCATGCCAGGAGACAGGGGGGCTTCTACCAGTCTGGCTTGGAGGTCTGCATCCTTCCCCACGGGAGGACCGCCTTTCTCTTGACCGATCATGGTTCACCTGCACGCTCTGCAAGCTCTCTCAATCGGAAGGCTGCGGGGAATGGTCACGATGTGTGCAAGGCTATTCTAGCACAGGCCTTCGACGAGTCAAGCCGAATAAGCGATAATTCTGAACCAGATGAAGCCAACAGTTGCTAGTCCGTACGAGAAGGTGACTGCCTCCGAACGTCTGTCCCCCACTTCAGCTTTGAGCGGAGGTTGGCAGCGGGATCCTTGCTTACTACGCGAAAGTGCCTCCCAGCAAAGACTGAGACCTCGAGCTTGATTCTACACCAGTCCATGTTAGGATAGTTGTATGAAGACTAAGCGGTTCGATGAAGTAGAGCACACAGCAGACGTCGCCATTCGCGTCTGGGGTGACAGTCTGGCGGAGCTCTTTGCGAACGCCGCCTACGGCATGGCTCATCAAATCACCGACCTCGAGGATATAGAGATAACCACCGAGAGCGAGATCAACCTCAAGGCCGAGGACGTCGAGTTGTTGTTGGTTGAGTGGCTCAGCGAGTTGCTCTACCTCGGCGAGCGAGAGGACGTGGTGTTCATTGCGTTCGACATGGGAAAGGTGACGCCCACCACGCTCCAGGCAGTCGCCCGGGGCGGACCCATCGTCGAGCATCAGGGGCATATCAAGGCGGTCACCTTCAGCGAGCTGGATATCAGGAACACGGACGAGGGATACGAGACGACGGTCGTCTTCGACGTATGATGGTCAGCGATGGTATGCTGACGACGCATCACCTTGGGAGGGTAAATAATGGCTAGCAAGCAGGATTTTCAGCGCATCGATCAGTACACGTGGGAGCTGTCCCAGAACCACCGAGACGATATGCGCGTCCCGGTCCGATTGTACGCCGATTCAGAGCTCTTCGACGCCGCTTTCGGCGACCGCTCCATTGAGCAGTTGATGAACACAGCTACGCTGCCCGGAATCGTCAAGTACGCTATGGCCCTGCCCGACATGCACCAGGGGTACGGCTTCCCCATAGGCGGGGTCGCGGGGATCGATGCCAGCTCGGGCGTCATCTCGCCCGGCGGCGTCGGCTACGACATCAACTGCGGCGTCCGTCTCCTCGCCTCTAATCTCGATTGGGAGGAGATTGAGCCTCACCGCGACGACCTTATGAGTGCCCTCTACCAGTCCTGTCCCAGCGGGTTGGGCGGCGATGGGCGCGTCCGGGTCGACAGAAGAGAGCTTGACCAACTCCTCAGTGGGGGAGCCTCGTGGGCTCTCAAGCAGGGCCTCGCTCGCCGCGATGACGTGGAGCACACCGAGGAACGCGGCAGTTTCGATGGAGCGGACCCCAGCCAGGTCAGCCACCGAGCGAAGGAGCGCGGCCTGAGCCAGGTCGGGTCTCTCGGTTCGGGCAACCACTTCCTTGAGCTCGATGTCGTCCAGGACGTCTACTCACCCGAGGTCGCCGACGCCTTCGGCCTTCGCGAGGGGCAGATCGTGGTGCAGATCCACTGCGGCTCCCGTGGCTTCGGCCATCAGGTGTGCGATGACTACGTCAAGAGCCTCCAGTCGGCTGTGAAGAAGTACGACATCACCTTACCCAATCGGCAGCTCGTCTGCGCGCCCGTCGACTCGCCCGAGGGCCGGGCCTACTACGGCGCTATGGCCTGCGCGGTCAACTACGCTTTCGTCAATCGGCAGGTTCTCGCCATGGGAGCCCGGGAGGCGTTTGAGCGCGTTCTGGCCGGTAAGGTCTCCGACTTCAACCTCCGGCAGGTCTACGACGTGGCTCACAACATCGCCAAGTTCGAGGATCACCAGGTCAACGGGCAGACCACCAGGCTTTGCATCCACCGTAAGGGAGCCACGCGCTGCTTCCCGCCTGGTCATGAGGGGGTTCCGGCCGCCTACCGCGATGTCGGCCAACCCGTCCTCGTCCCCGGCTCGATGGGGACGGCCTCCTACGTCCTGGTCGGACAGGAGAAGGCGATGGAACTGACTTTCGGTTCCACCTGCCACGGCGCTGGTCGCACCATGAGCCGCACGGCCGCCCGCAAAAAGGTCTGGGGTCACGACCTGCGGGACCAGTTGGAGGAAGGCGGTATCGCCGTTCGCGCGTCCAGCATGAAGGGCTTGGCTGAGGAAGCTCCGCTGGCGTACAAGGACGTCAGCCGTGTCGTCGAGACGGTCCACGGCCTCGGCATCGCCCTCAAGGTTGCGCGGCTCGAACCCCTGGGCGTCATCAAAGGATAGGCTCTACCCCACGGACCCAGAACGGCCCAACCACCTTCTTATGGTTGGGCCGTTCGCGTTGCCGCACCTCTAAACGCCTTCGTCCGCCGGCGACCTACTCCTCTTCCTCCCCCTCGTCTACTGCGCCGAGCGCTTCGGCAAGCTGCTGCTGTAGCTCTTCCGGCAGAGGTCGCAGATCTCCAGGTCCGCGCAGCCAATCCTTGACCTTCTTGCGGTAGAAGGCGGGCACCGGAGATTCATCGGCCTCGAGCTGAACCTCTTCATTCACGAAGACGATGGCTGCCCGCACGGGAATCTCATCCGCGTCCTCTAACCGTTCTGCCAGGTAATCCTCGAGCCTCTCCACTTCGTCTCGTGCCTCTCTGTCTGGCCTCCCCACGCCCGCCTGTCCCACCAGGCGCCGGAAGATCTTCCCCCGCTGTTTGTGTCGCCATCGCCCCTTCTGCCCGCCCTCGTAGGTCACCTCCCCACCCTGGGACTTCACCACGAAGACCGTGCATCCCCCAGGCCCAAGCAGGACGTGGTCAGCCGGAAGTACATACTGCAGCAGGGTGTGACGGTAGTCCAGGCCCTTCAGCACCTCCGCCAGAGCCGTATGATGCGCAAGCGGGCCGACGAATCGGTCGGCAAAGAAGCCTCCCACGACAGAGAGTGTGAATCCGACCGCCATGCTGATTGCGACCGGCAGCAGCCACATCGGCCTCACGAAGGAGATGATGAGACCGGCGAGGAGAACCAGGAGCCCTCCCAAGGTGGCATACTGTCCAACCGAACTGAGTACCTCAATGCGACGTTCGTTGCGGATAATGCGCATGTCTATTACTCCTCAAAACGCCCCAACACGAGACAAGCGTTCTGCCCTCCCAAACCAAACGAATTGGAGAGAGCCACGCTGACGTCAGCCTCCCGCGCGCTGCCGGGGACATAGTCCAGATCGCACGCTGGGTCTGGCTTCTCCAGGTTGGCCGTCGGGTGAATCATCCCATCTTCAATCGTGCGAACGCAGACAGCCGCCTCGATCGCCCCGGCTCCACCCATCGGGTGACCGATCATGGACTTCGTGGAGCTGATAGGAACCTCGTAAGCGTGATCTCCAAAGACCTGCTTGATGGCCAGGGTCTCTATAGGATCGCTGATCGGAGTCGCGCTGCCGTGCGCATTGATGTAGTCCACGTCCCTCGGCTCCACTTGCGCATCCTCCAGCGCCCAGGTCATCGCTCGCTGTCCACCCTCTCCATCGGGATCCGGCTGGGCCACGTGATAGGCATCAGAGGAGGAAGAGTGCCCCCGGACCTCCGCCCTGATGCGCGCACCGCGGGCCCGCGCGTGGCCCAGCTCCTCCAGGACAAACACCGCCGCTCCCTCGCTGAGCACGAAGCCGTCTCGATCCACGTCAAACGGCCGACTGGCCCGTTCCGGCTCGTCGTTGCGAGTGGAGAGGGCCCGCATCGCGCAGAAGCCAACCACCAGCGTGAAGTGCACCATGGCGTCCACCCCACCGCATATCATCACGTCGGCAGCCCCGCGCCGGATATGCTCGGCCCCCTCGCCGACAGCCTGGGTCCCCGTCGCACAGGCGGCCGCCACGGTGCTTATCGGGCCCTTGGCGCCGGACCAGGTGCTCACGTGATAGGAGGGCATATTGATCAGCATCGAGATCGGAACAAACGGGCTCAGGCGTCGTAATCCCTTCTCGCGGTAGATGTCGACCCCCTCCAGGGCCCGCTCGAAGCCGCCCACGCCGCTGCCGATCAACGTTCCAACTCCCTCACCGTCCTCCAGCGGCACCACCAACCCGGCGTCAGCCACTGCCTCTTTGGCCGTTGCCAGTGCCACCTGTGAGCAGCGAGCCATACGGCGGGCCTCCTTGTACTCGATGTAGTCCGCCGGATCGAAGCCCTTCAACTCACCAGCGATCTGCGACGGCAGCCCCGACGCATCGAACTGCGTGATCGGCCCGATCCCTGACTCTCCCTTCAACAATCCATCCCATGTTTCGTCCAGCGTCAATCCCAGGGGAGTCATAGCCCCGATGCCGGTCACCACGACGCGTCTGCGTTCACTCATACGTCTCCTCCTCCCTACGTCAAGCCAGCGCGTATCGCCTCCACCACACCCCCCTGCACCGCTTGGCGTGCCTGACCGATGGCGTTCTTGATAGCTCGCGCATTCGAACGACCGTGCGCAACGATAACCACGCCGTTCACACCCAAGAGCGGCCCGCCCCCGACCTCGAAGGGGTCGATGCGCTCGGTCACTCGTTGGAAAGCTGGCTGTGCCAGCAGTCCACCGACGGCCGTGACCGGTCCTCCTTTGATCTCAGTCTTGATCAGGTCGGCCAGCATGCTGGTGGCCGACTCCGTCGTCTTGATGAAGATGTTGCCCGTGAACCCATCGTGAACCACGATGTCAGCGCTGCACGCCATGGCCTCCTTGGGCTCCACGTTGCCGATGAAATCCAGATCCGATTCACTCAGCAGTTTGGTGGTCTCCTTCACCAACTGGTTTCCCTTACCCCGCTCCTCGCCGTTCGACAGGAGTGCTACCCGAGGTTCGGGACGCCCCAGAACGGCCTTCGCATAAACGGAGCCCATCACCGCGAACTGAAGAAGATACTCCGGCTTACAGTCAGCGTTGGCGCCGATGTCCAGCGTGACGAACTTGCCTGCCGGCAGGGGCAGAATAGCAGCTAGAGCTGGCCGTCTCACCCCCCGGATGCGCTTCAACGTGTGGAGCGTCGCCACCGCCAGCACGCCGCCCGTGTTCCCCGCGCTTACGAAACCATCCGCCTCGCCATCCCGGACGAGGCCCATCCCGACGTGCATAGAGGACCCCTTCTTCTCCCGGGCGGCCCACGCAGGCTCATCGTCCATCTCGATGACCTCGGGCGCATCGATGATCTCGACGTTCAAGCCCTTCGTATCAACCCCTCGCAGCTCTTCGTTGATCGCATCCGCCTGCCCTACGAGCGCGATGTGATCATTGGGCCAGGCCCGGGCGGCCAGCACGGCCCCGGCAACGTCGGGGACAGGATAGCTGTCTGAGCCCATAGCATCAACCGCGATTCTCATTCCTTCACCCTCCTCACGCCTCGATCAATCTCTCCCACGCTCGTGCCTCGTGTCCCGCCCCCCCAGAGCGCCTCCCACGAAGTTGACATATAGGCCGTCCACGGTATAATACGCGAGCAAATGCCCCGGTGGCGGAATAGGCATACGCGGCAGGTTGAGGGCCTGTGCCCGCAAGGGCGTGGAGGTTCGACTCCTCTCCGGGGCATATCGCAGTGTCCTCTCTACCGTGCTTTTCCCGATCCTGGCTGCCCACGCTGATCGGCGTGCCGCACCGCCTCACCTACCCGCGTCCCTCGTCATCCGACTCTCGGCGCGCCCGTGGCCTGAACAGCAAACGTATGGGTGTGCCCGGAAACGGATGCGCCTTCCTGATCTCATTCTCCAGATAGCGCTCGTAGCTGAAGTGCACCAGGCTGGGGTCGTTCACGTGAAACACGAACGTCGGCGGATCGACCTCCGGCTGACTGGCGTAGTAGATCTTGAGCCGTCTCCCCCGCCGACTGGGTGGAGCGTGACGGGCCATCGCGTCTTGCACCAGGCGGTTCAGTTCGCTCGTCCTGACGCGGTGAAACCGCGCCTCCCATACCGCCAGAGCTGTGGGCAGCACACGTCCCACTCGCTGCCCCGTGAGTGCCGAGATGAACAGCACCGGTACGTAGTCGAGGAAACGGAGTGCCTCGCGCACCCAGCCCTCGTACTCGACCATCGTATCAGCATCCTTCTCCACCAGGTCCCACTTGTTGATCAGCACCACGACACTGGCCGACTCCTCCAGAATGGCACCCGCCACGTGAGTGTCCTGCGCCCGCACGCCCTCGTATCCGTCTATCACGAGAAGCGCCACGTCCGCCCTGCGGATCGTTCGCAGTGCGCGCACAACGCTGTAGTACTCAACGCCAGCAGTCACCTTACCCCGGCGTCGCATACCGGCCGTGTCCACCAGCGTGATCGGCGTCCCTTCCCACTCCAGCTTAGTGTCCACCGCATCCCGCGTCGTGCCGGGGACCGAGCTCACGATCACCCGTTCTTCGCCCAGGAGCTTGTTCAACAGCGACGACTTGCCCACGTTTGGCCGGCCGACGATCGCGATCTCTACCCGTTCTTCCTCCTCCGGGCGACCCTCGGGCTCCAGCCTCTCCTCTGTCACTTCCGCCCTCAGCGTCTCCACGACATCGTCCAGCAGGTCCGCAACGCCCATCCCGTGGTATGCCGACATCGGATAGAGGTCCTCGAAGCCCAGCGTGTAGAACTCCATCGCGTCGTGACGGAGCCGCTCGTTGTCCACCTTGTTCACGGCGAGAAAGACGGGACACGTCGCCTTGCGCAGTACGTCGGCGACCTCCTCATCGCCCGCAGTCAAGCCCCCCATCGCATCGGTCACGAATACGATGGCGTCAGCCTCCTCCATCGCCAGCTCGGCCTGAGCCTGCATCATCGCGATATACGGGGCAGAATCTTGCGTCAGCACCCGCTCCGGTCCCGGGCGCCGTCCGGCGGCCACCGTCTCCGGCAGCAGCTCCAGACCTCCGGTGTCGATCACCGTGAACGGGAGCCCATTCCATTCGGCTTCGGCGTAGAGCCGGTCCCGGGTCGTGCCGGGCTCCTCATGCACCACAGCCAGACGCCGGCCCACGATTCGGTTGAATAGCGTGGATTTGCCGACGTTCGGCCGTCCCACCAGGGCCAGAACCGGCCGACGCGACGCCGGCGCGCCCGCTCCCTCGCTCTGCTCCACGCGCTTCCTCATTGTCCCGTGATCGTCTCAGTGCTTGTAATCGTCGCTGTCACCGTCGCAGTTATCGTCGACTCAGAGCGCGGCGTCGGAGTCGGAATCGCCTCCGAGATTCTCACCTGGATCGTGGCCGGAATCACGCTCTGCGGCGTTATATCCTCGGCTGCCACCACCTCTGGCTCCACCTGATGCGTACCGGGCTCCAGACCAAACAGGTCCAGGACCACGCGCACATCATCTGGCCCCAGCGCCTCCAGCTTTGGCAGAGGCCCGTTCAGGACCACCTGTACGACGTCGGGTGATAGCGTCGCCGTATAGCCCGGTTCCAATCCCTGCACCTCTGGGGTGCTCGTGATCGTCAGGCTGCTCTGAATAGCCTCGATCGACACCCGAACCTGCACCTGCTGACCAGGCACCACGGTCACCTTGGCCGGGACACCCAGACCGGGCCGTACGACCACGTCCTCCTGGGCCCCGGTGACGTTAATCGGCTTCGTCTCGATGAAGCCCTCCTCCAGCGCCGCAAGATCCGCCGGATCGCCGAAGACGGTGACCGTCGGCGGTTCGATGGTGATGTCTGTGATGCGGTAACCCGAGGCGACCTCTCCCGTCAGCACGGCTTTCACTGACAGCGTGTCGTGGTACCCTGACGGTTCCACAGGGATGCGCACGTCTATCGAATCTGGCGTCAGCGAGACATAGGGCACGGTCTCTCCCTCGCTGTCCCTCGGCCGAACCGAGAGCGTCTCCTCCACGTCTTCCTCCGCGCCGTCGATCGACATCGTTGCGAAGGCCCCCACCACGCGCGTGACGTAGCTGGAAGGCCCCTGCACAGTCACATCTCTCGGTTGGACGACCTTGGGACGTGCGACGTAACCGACTTCTGGCTCTCCCTCAACCTCCAGGCGCACCGGCACGACACGGTTCGCCCTCTCGTCAAGCTCCAGGACGACTGTCTCCGGCTCCCTCTCGAGGATTCTCGAGGGCTCCCGATTCAACACCACCTGCACCGGTACTTCATGCACGCCTGGACCCAGGCCGCTCAGATCAACCGTCGCCTCGAAGTCCTCCACTTCGAGTGTGTCCCACACGTTCCGTGTGGTCTGGACCCTGACCTGTACCTCCTCGTCAAACGATCCTACGATCAACAGGTCCTCAGCAGGCTCCGTGACCGAGACTGGAATCGGGCGGCGGAACGTCCTCTCGACGGTTGGGTTGTCCTGCTGTAACGCCACGAACCAGGCCAGCGCCGCCAGAACCAGGGCCATCAGCATCAGGGGGAGGTTTCCCAGCACCCAGCGCAATGCCTCTTTCACGATCCTCCTCCCACGATCCGCTGTAGTTGTACGATCCAGTTCTTTCTTTCACGTTCCAGCACGGGCTGGTAGAAGGCTCGCAGAACCTTCTCCAGGCGCTTGGCGTCGAGATTCCTTATGATTCGACCGTTATGAGTGATCGAGATCGTCCCTCGCTCCTCCGACACGACGACGCCGATAGCATCACTCTCCTCCGTCACCCCGATGGCGGCTCGATGGCGGAGACCAAGTTGTCTATCGGCCAGAAAGGCGGTTGACAGCGGCAGCACACAAGCTGCCGCCAACACGCGCCCTTCGCGGACGATCACAGCACCATCGTGCAGCGTAGTGTTGGGGTCGAATATCGTGATGAGCAACTCGTACGAGATATCTGCATCCAATCGAATCCCACTTTCCACGAACTCCTGCAGCCCCGTCTGCCGCTCAAGGACAATGAGCGCCCCTTGATGCCGGTCAGCCAGGGTCTCAGCTGCCTGCGCGATCGTCGCTATGGCGCGCTCAAGCACTTCGCGCTTGCCCGCCCGCCATCCAAACAGAGCTCCTGGCCGCCCCAGTTGCTCCAAGGCCCGCCGCAGCTCAGGCTGGAAGACGACCGGAACCGCCACCAGGAGGGCCGGCAGCGCTCTCTCGATCAGCCATCCAAAGGCAAGCAGTTCGATGAAGCTGCTCAGGAGCACCACCACGAGGACGAGGAAGATGACGCCGCGCAGCAACGGCACGGCCCGCGTACCACGCACCAGGTAAAGGAGCCAGAAGAAGATCAGCGCCACCAGGAAAATGTCGATGACGTCCGTCCATCCCAGCCTCTGTACGTACCAGAAGAGATCAGCAATCATGAATCGAGCTCATTGTGAGGGTCACTCAGTTTCATAGGGCCGCATTTCGACGATTCAGACAGGACAATCCGCCGATGCTACTCCCTCTCTAGGTCCTCCAGCAGTCTCTTGTACTCAGCCACGTTCGGTGGTTGGAGGGCGATAATCGCTCGAATCGTAGCCTTCGCTTGCTCCATCCGCCCGGCCTCCAGCTGTTGATCCCCCAAACGATCAAGTTGCTCCAGCGCCTCCTCCGTCTGGCCTCCGTCCAAATAAGCCTGTGCCAGGCGGGCGCGCAAGGCAATCACGTCAGGCCATTTCTCGACCACGTCCTCCAGAACGGTGAAAACCCGCTCCTCTCTCCCCTCACCTCTGTAGGTTGCTACGAGTGCGTCGAGTTCCTCAATCGCCTGGCGAGGCCGACCGAGACGGTAGTACAACTCCATCAACGTCAGGCGAGCGCGCTCATCGTCGGGCGCCACGTCTCGGATCGTCTCATAAACAGAGATAGCGCCCTTCCAGTCCACCCGCTGCATAGCGATATCGCCGATCTGGTGCAGAATGCGAACCCTCCACGCCTCCTCCTGCTCCACCCGCGGCACCAGTCGCAGCGCTTCCTGATAGATCTCCTGAGCCCGGTCCATCTCTGCCAGATGGTGGAAGCTATCGGCTAGAATCAAGTACTGACGCAGCGCTCTCTCGATTTCTCCGTGTTTGATGAGGAGGTCAATGAGCTTTGTCCGCACCCCCGTATCCATCGGGGCCATACTCAACGCCTGCTGGTACATTGCCGCTGCCTGTCGCGCCGCCCCCCGGACCTGGTAGGTGTCGGCAATCACGACAAGCTTCTTCACCGCCGCATCGACCCTGCCCATCTCTCGCGACACCTCGGCCAGCTGCCGATGGATAGGCAGGTAGCTGTAAGCCGACTTGAGCGCCAGGTGGCACTCCTCCATCGCCGTGTAGTACATACCTCGCTTCAGATACTCCTGGGACATCGCTATCGATTCCAGGATCCGTTCGGAATCCGGGACCGTTAGCGCCTCCGCCAGGGTCACCACAGGACCCTCTTGCGTCAGGCTATCGAGCCGTTGGCGCGCCAGCCGGACCTTGTCCTCCCATCCCTGCTCGTTCAAGAACGTCACCAGAGAATTGGAGAACTGGAGAGCCTGATCCTGGTCGCCCTTCACCAGGTAGCCATCCGCCAGATGTTCATAGAGACTGATGAGGTCGTCCGCATGCTCCCGTTCAACCGTGGCGAGATCGACGATCTTCAGGACCTCGATGAAGTGCTGGAGCGCTTCGTCAATCCGCCCGCGCGCGCGGTAGCATTCGCCCAGAGCAAAATGACTCCCCAGCTTGTAGTCGGGGTGAGAGACAGCCTGCTCAAATTGATGGAGGGCATCGTCGAAACGGAGCTTCTCCTGGTAGAGCAGCCCCAGGTTGAAATGGACCGCCGGGCGCCCGGCGCCCGCCTCCAGGACACTCTGGTACGCGCCGATAGCTTCCTCGATCTTCCCGCGCGTCTGGAAGTCAATCGCCTTGCTGATCAGCGCATCCACCGCTTCCTTCGTCAGGCGGGCCGATCGCGTGTCGGCTGCCTCTTCTTCGAAGACGCTTTCCGCCAGGTCTGTCAGCGCCCGCCGCCTCGTCGTCTCGACCGGGCTCCCTTTCTGCTCCCCAACCTCCTCTTCCTCGGCAGACCGTTCGAACTCCAGCGTCTCGGCATCGGGCAGCTTGACGCCTTCTGACGTCTCCTCAGGGGCCTCTGACGCGGCGGCCTCCGTGCCCTTATCCTCTCTGGTGGACGCTCCACCGTAGCGCAGCTGGTCGAGCATAGCCAAAGCCTCGGAGTCGCGCGGTGACAGCTGCAGAGCGTGCTGGCAGAGTCGAATGGCATAGTCCAGGCGATCTCGATCTCTGTAGATGCCAGCCAGGGTCAGGCACTCGTCCACCGCTGCCTGTATCCGCCCCTCGCGTTGATAGTGCTTGAGCAAAGACGCGTGGGCCTCCACCGACTCGGGATATGCACGGACCGCGTCCTCCCAACGAGCCACCGCCAGGTGTGAAGCCTTCTCCTGACTGGCGTAGTGTCGGCCGGACGCCAGGTACGCCTCAGCTGCCTCTTTCCCTCGGCCTAGATTCTCCAGCGTGTTGCCCACGCGCTCCAGGAGCACGGGGTCGTCAGGCGTCACCTCGCTCGCTTTCTGATAAGCCTCCAGCGCTTCTTCCGGCTTTCCAGTGCTCGCATAAGCCATCCCCAGGCCCGTTAGGGCATCCACGTCACCGGGAGACGCCTCCAACGCTCGCTCATAGGCCTCGATGGCCTCTCCCCATCTCCCTTCCCAGGCGGCATTAGCTGCAACCTGCATCGCGTTCTTGAAGACCTTGCGGTTACCTGCCACGGTCTATCCTTTCCCGGTATGCCTATCCGGCGCAGCGCTCTGCGTGCCGCTATGCGTCATCGTCCGCCATCAATCTGACCAGAATCGCCTTCTGAGCGTGCATACGGTTCTCCGCTTGATCCCACAACACGGAATGGGGGCCGTCGCACACGTCGTCCGTGATCTCCTGGCCTCTGTGAGCCGGCAGGCAGTGCATCGCGATCACGTCCGGTTTCGCCTCCTTCAGCAGCGCCTCGTTCACCTGGAACGGCTCGAAGATCCGCGCCCGCTCCTCGGCTTCCTCTTCCTCTCCCATCGACGCCCAAACGTCGGTGTAGACCACGTCGGCATCGGCAGCCGCCTCCACCGGATCGTTCGTCGCCGACAGGTCACTTCCCGATGAGGCAGCCAGCCGCTCGCCCTCGTTCCACACCTCCTCGGACAGCTCGTATCCCCCCGGACTGGCGATGGCGTAGTCCATCCCCATCAGCGCCGCGCCGAAGAGAAGCGACGTCGACACGTTGTTCCCGTCGCCAAGGAAAGCAAGCTTCCGCCCTGTCAGGTCCCAGCCCTTATTCTCCACGATCGTGAGGAAGTCCGACAGCGCCTGACACGGATGGTTGTAGTCGGAGAGCCCGTTGATCACCGGCGCCTGGGAATACTCTGCCAGGGTCAGGATGTCGCTATGCGCGAAGACCCGGGCCATGATGCCGTCAACGTAGCGAGAGAACACCCGGGAGACGTCAGCGACGCTCTCTCGCTCGCCCAGCCGTATCTCGAACGGGGAGAAGTAGAGCGCTTGTCCCCCGAGGTGGATCATACCCATCTCGAAGGAAGCTCGTGTGCGCAAGGAGGGCTTCTGGAAGATCATGCCCAGGGTCTGCCCCTCCAGGAGAGGTCGGTTGCCCCCGTCTTTCCATTCCTCCTTGAGATCGACGGCCAGTTCAAGGTAGTCGCGAAACTGCTCAGATGTCAGATCGGCCAGACTGATGAAGTGTCTCATGCTTACCTCCGCAAGCGTTGATCAGGTATCGGACTGAGCCTAGGCCAAAAAAGCGTGGCCCCAAGTATACCATAAGCAGTACACGATTGAAAGCGCCATGCCGTAACCAGCAGGCGCTTTCAATCGAGGAATTCGCGAAGGCTGAGGTCAGTTGATGCGCAACGCGGCCAGGATCAAAGCTAAGTCAGAACGACACAGCCCCGACCCCCTCGGACGGTACGTAGACTCGTATCGCCGCCTCACCATTGACGGGACACTTGTACTCGCAGATGCCGCACCCGATGCAGCGCTCTCGAATGACGCGGGGACGCTGCACTGTGACGCGCTCCCCATCGCCCCTCAGCATCTCGGCCTCATCAAGAACGATCGCTTTCTCCGGCATCGGGCACATCTCCTCGCACACGATGCAGTCTGTGGCATCGGCCCACGCGATGCAGCGATTCTCGTCGATGTAGGCCTGTCCGATCACGCGCTGACGTTTCTCCTCCAGGCGCAGCGGAGGAATCGCCTCTACGGGACAGACCTGGCCGCACGCATTGCACGAGTAGTCACAGTAACCGGCCCGGGGCACCAGCACGGGCGTCCACAGTCCTTCCAACCCCGCCTCGTCCACGGCCGGTTGGATAGCACTGGTGGGGCAGGCCCGGTTGCATTCTCCACAGCGAATGCACTTGCTCAACAACGCGTTCTCCCGCGCTCCTGGCGGTCGGATCAACCGCGGGTGATCCCGGTTCGCCAGCAGATTCCCCTGGAACAGCCCTATCCCGGCGATGGACGCCCCCAAAGACGCCAGCAGGTGACGCCTGTCAGGATCGTACTCGCGCCAGTCCGGCTCGGAGATCCGCGCCGGGAACCCGATCGCTTTCTCCGGACACGCCGCCAGACAGTCGAGACACATCGTGCACTCGCCCGAGTCGCTGGCATACGCATCTTCCTTCCGGATCGTACCCGTCGGGCACGTCCGGGCGCAGGCCCCACACTCGGTACACCTCTCGTTTACCTCCCGCTGCACCAGGCTCAGCTTGCTGAGTAAACCCAACAGAGCACCCAGTGGACAGACATAGCGGCACCAGAACCGAGGCGCGATCACATTCAGCCCGATCACTCCGAGGAACACACCCGCATACAGTACGCTGTAGCGGTAGAACACCGGCTCCACGGGCAGCACAACGGGGCGCACCAGCCGATCGAAAGCCCCCACCACTCCCTGCAAGAACGGCACCTGATACAGCACCGTCTCGGCCCCTGTGACGACCTGATCGACACCGGGCCAGATGGCAGTTGAAAGCGTGCGGAAGAGAATGGTCAGGGGATCGAAGACCAACAACGTTAAGTTCGTGAACAGGGCCGCAGCCAGGATCGTCAACAGCAGCCCGTACTTCACACCCCGCCATCCCTCCGGAACGGAGCGATGCCGCGAGCGCCGCCTCCGCAGCGGGATCCAGTCCAGAAGGGTGCCCAGAGGGCAGAGCCAGCCGCACCAGACGCGGCCCAGAGCCAGCGTCAACCCCACCACCACCAGCGCCAGCGCCGAGCCAGCCAGCACGGTGCGGCTGGCGATCAGGTGGGCCAGCATCGCCAAAGGATCCAGCCGCATGGGTGCGTTGACGAGCATGGCGGGCCAACCGCCCCGCCGCGACCAGACGAAAAGGACGACGAACGCCAGCAAAGCCAGAGCCTGGACCACCCGCCGCGTCCTGATCCAGCCCTCCGGCGTCCACCGACGTCTCCGCTCCGCTCTCTCCTTACCCGCCAACGGTTACCTCCTCGATCTTCAGTCGGTCGAGGTCGCTCTTCCCCAGCCCCATAGCTGCGCCCGCGCTCACGTACGACAACTGTTCCGGCTTCAGTCCAAAGAGCGTTGCCGCGTAGCTGTCGGCCGCTACCAGGTCCGGGCTGGCAATCACCGTGTCCGCCTTTCTCACGTCATCCAGGTTGCCCCCCGTCGGCCCGTGTTTCATCAGCATTCGCACGGCGTCCACCACCGTCAGCGTGGGCTGTACCCGGCTGCTGAGATCAGCAAGCCGCTGACCAAGATTCCGGTGCATGGCAGGTCGATTTGCGATGACGCCCATCAGATTCTTCATACCCAGCGTGAGCCGCGCCAGGCTGTGATGCTTCGCGATGGGGACGTCGATCAGCACGTCCGCCTTCAGCACGTCGTCGTAGATCTTGCAGCTCTGCAGGTCGAGGCCTTGGGGAATCTTCGCGTCGACGAACTTGAACTTGGTCATCACCTCCATCCGCCCGCCCGCCTTCTCCACCTGCTCCTGGATGCCGCTCTTGACGTAGGCTTGCTCTGCGCTCCCTCCGAAGGGATAGTCCATCACGCGCACTCGTGCCGCTCCGGCCTCCAGGGCCAGCTTCACTAGGGCTCCCACCACCCACGGGTTTGTGGTAGCAGCATACTCGTAGGTGTGATAGGCCACACAGATATTCGGCTTAATCACCACGTCGTCGCCCACCTTCACGAACTGCTCCATGCCGCCCAGGGCCGCCAGCGCTCGACGCACCATCTCCTCCGGCTCCCCTCCCCGCGCCACAACCAGATCGGGCCGGGATAGGGCCTCCGTTGGGGTCGCTGCCGCCGTCGGCGATGCCTCAGCCCGCGATGATGCCGTCGGCGATGCCGCAGCCTGCGATGACGCCGTCGTTGGTGAGGGCTCTACACCCGTCTCCGGCGCATCCGTGGCCGGTACAGCGGTTCTGGAGGCGGTAGCCGGAACCGCGGTGGGACAGACCGTGGTCAGCTCCTTCTCACCGCAGCCCGCCAGCAGCCAGCTGCCGGTCAGAAGCCCCAGGCTGGCCGCTGCCCGATGGAGAAACCGTCTTCGTGTATAGTCAGTCATAGTCGTCACCCCCCCTTGCTGATTCTCCCCGTACCTCTCGGATTGTAGCACCTTTGCATCATAGTTGCAACAGTTATCTGCTAAACCCCGCTGGCACATTCTTCGGCCTGGTGGTAAGCTTGGCACGGCGCAGGCTCGTCTCTCCCCTGAGGGCCGGTGGTTTCTTGAGCTGGTTCGAACGGGAGTGTACCACTGTACGGTTGCCATCTTGTAGGGCTGAGGAATCGGGAGTCGTGAGCCTTCGACGTCCACCTGGCTCTGACAGCGTGTTGATCATCGTCGCCAAGCGGCCTGCCCCAGGGCGTACCAAGACGCGTCTCTCCCCTCCGCTCACACCCGCTCAGGCAGCCGACCTGTATGAGTGCTTCCTGAAGGACACAGTCCAGCTCGTGCGCGCCCTGGCTGATGTACAGCCGGCCATCGCCTACTTGCCGGCCGGTGAGGCGTCTTACTTCACCCAGCTGGCGCCCGGCTTCGAACGACTTCTGCAGCGGGGGCGGAATCTCGGCGAACGACTGGATCACGCTCTCTCCCACTTCCTCGAGCGGGGGTACCGACGCGTCGCAGTGATGAACAGCGACAGCCCCACGCTTCCCAGACGCCACCTCCACGCCTGCTTCGAGCGCCTCACCGGTGACACGGACGTGGTCATAGGACCTTGCGTCGACGGAGGCTACTATCTACTCGGGACCAGACGGCCTGTCCCTGGCCTCACGCGAGACGTCTCCATGAGCACGCCCCGTGTCACAGCCGATACGCTGGCCCTGGCCGCTGAGCAAGCCCTCTCTGTCCAATTGCTGCCGCCCTGGTATGACGTGGACGACGTCCAGGCTCTTTCGCGGCTGGCGGCGGACCTGGCGAACAGACCTGGTGTTGCCCGTCATACGCGCCGTTTCATTGAGCATCACCGCCGCCTGCTGGAGTCGCTGTAGCCCAACAGATTACCGAACGAGAACCATGACCCAGGTGTTCATCGCTCTATCGTAGGCGGCCGAAAGGGTGACTCTCTTCGGGAATTGGAGGTTGGAGGTTGAACGTCAGACGCTGACGATCCCGATCGCTTTCAGTCTGTCGACTGATCCCCCTCGAGTCGCTCCTCGAGAGCCTCGATGTCTCGCTCTATGCTCCCTTGTCTCGCCCAAAGCGACAGGACGAAGACAAACGTGCATACCCAGAACACGGCATAGGCAGCTACCAGATAGACAGACACGGTAGTCTCCTCAATGATCAACTAAACGAACGTTCACGTTCCACCCGGAGTTGCAGCCTCGTGAGAGCATCGGCAGACCGTTCCAACCGCATCCGTTGACGCAGCAGAGTCGCATACACCAGCGTGAACGCCGCGATGCTGGTCAGAAGCGTCTGCACCATTCGGGGTGTGATAGCCATCCCTTCTCCCCCGGTCAACACGTCCGGATGGATCGTCCGCCACCATCGGATTGCGAACCACGAAAGCGGCACCGTGACAAAGGCAACGATGCCGTAGACAGCAGCGAAGCGCGCCTCACGCTCTGGGCTCTCTATGGAAGCGCGCAGCATTCCGTACGCCACGTAGATGAGCAGCTGCACCGCAGAGATTGTCAGTCGCGGTTCCCACGTCCAATACGTGCCCCAGACCGGCTTCGCCCACAAGGCCCCGGTGATGACCGTCATGATGATGAATGTCAGTCCGATCTCCACCGACGACAATCCAACGATATCCCAGGAACGTCTAGCGGTGATCAGATAGCCAATCCCGGCCGCAAAGGTAACGAAAAAACCGAAGAACCCCACCCAGGCTGACGCCACGTGGAAATAGAAGATCCGCTGGACGTCACCCATCGTGACCTCGCGCGGGGCATAGAGGAACACCATCCCCAGCGCCACGATGACCAGTAGCCCGCTCACCCCGGCGAGAAGAAGCCCCAGCACATCCCTTCTCGAATGCCTCATCCCTCTCTCCTCCATCCAACGCTCCTCCTCTGCTACTCCTCGACGATGTAGCTGAAGGTCAAGAGCGACACCGCCAGGATGACAAGATCATAGACCACCAGGATACGAATCCAACCCGCTACCTCCGTCAACGTCGCTCCTTCCACCAGCCCCCCGGTAGCCCGCACGGCGCCGATCAGTACCGGAACCGCCAGGGGCAGGAGCAGCACGGGCAGCATCACCTCGCGCGCCCTCGTATTGACCGCGATAGCCGCCAGGAGCGTCCCTACCACGGCATATCCCAGCGTGCCCAATGCCAGCACCAGGAAAATTCGTGGTCGGAGTAGCGCCACGTCGAATAGCACTGAGAAGAGGGGCAGCAAGGCAGCCTCGACGACGGCCGTAAACAGCAAGTTCCCCGCGACTTTCCCGAAGAAGATCGCCGTCCGATCCACAGGCGCCAGGAGCAGCCCATCGATGCAGCCGCTCTGCTCCTCCCGGGCCATTGAGCGGCTGAGGCCCAGCGTTCCGGCGAAGGCGATCGTCGTCCAGAGCACCCCTGGTGCTGCTGCCTCCGCCACCTCCCCTCGCAGATCGAGGGCGAAGCTGAAGATCAGCAAGGCCAACGCAGAGAAGACCAGCATCGCGCTCACCATCTCCTTGGTGTGGAGCTCAGCCGCGATGTCCTTCTCCACGATCGCCAGCACTTTCTTAAGGAAACTCAACGTCTGCCTCTATGACTGTCGCTGCTACGCTGTCAGGGCGCGGTAGGTATCGAGAAAGCCTTCCACCGGCACGACGTCCCGCGGCTCATCGTACACCACGTCTCCACGGTGGAGAACCAGGACCCGGTGTCCCATGGATAGAGCCCGTCCCAGACGATGCGTCGTCAGCAGAATGGCGCATCCCTCTCCCGCGAGCTCGCCCAGAAGGTCTCTCAACATCTCGACAGCCTGAGGATCGAGACCTGTGTAGGGCTCATCCAGGAGCAGGAGCTCAGGCTGGTGCAGCACGGCCCTGGCCAGAGCCAGCCGCTGCTTCATGCCGCGCGAGAACGTCTTCACCAGGTCGGAGCGCCGCAGCCCCAAACCAACCCGTTCCAGCAGGTCGCCCAGACGGGGAGAGTCTCCATCCAGGTCATACATACGAGCGTAGAAGCGCAGGTTCTGCTCCGCTGTCAAATCGTCGTATAACAAAGTGCGGTGGGAGAGGAATCCAATCCGGCGACGGGCCTCCTCACCAGCCGAACGGAGATCGAGACCAGCGATCTGCACCGTCCCGGAGCTGGGACGGCTCAACGTACCCAGTATGCGCAGCAGCGTCGTCTTGCCGGCACCGTTCGGTCCCAGCAGAGAGACGAACTCACCCTTAGCTACCGAGAGGGACACACCCCTCAGAGCAGTACGCGGCCCGAATGTCTTCGTCAGATCGCGCGTCTCAATCACCGGCCGTCGCCCGAGAGCGTACGACGCAGCCGCCGCTTCAGCGACTGGCGCTTGTTCCGGTAGGCTTCCTCAGACAGCTGCCCGCTCTCAAAACGGCGGTCCAGCGAGGCAATCGCCTCGACGTGCGGCCGCACCTCCCGGGGCATGGGGTCCGGGGAGGACGAACGCCACATCAGCGCGATCACTGCTCCCGCCACGACGAGCATCGCGATGCCCAAACCCAGGCCGTTTGACGAAGGTTCAACCCGCGCCGGCGATGCCGCGGACCTCGGAACGAGATTGAACGCCAGGGGCTCCCCGGCCCCCAGTGGGCCTGCCGTGTACGACAGCGCGGCTCCCATCTGCGTGTCCAGAGCGCCCTCCGAAGAGATGCCCGTCCCCTGCAGGCCCCAGTCCCCTTCCGGAAGCACCAGCACAACGGCGCGTACCGGCACGTCGAAGGACTGTTCTATCTCCATACCCTGATCAAACGGAAGCTCATATGTGAAGGAGGTCTCAACGCTGGCGTCGCCCGGAGGGATCGAGCGCGTGTCTGCGAAACCGTCCTCCAGGGGCACAAAGCGCCCGCCCAACTCCGAGGTGTCGAACTGCAGGTTTGCAGCTCCCTCGGGCAGCCTTACCGACCACGTCGTCCGGGTGGTGTCATCGGATCTCCCGACGTAGGTTCGGCTCCCCGTGTTGCTCATCACGGCATACGTTCCTACCTGGACGCGCTCCTCCATCTTGTTCACAAAGACGTGCAGCTGCGCGATGACCACCTCTGCCGGGTCATCCGTCGTCTCATAGATGGTCACTGGGAGGGAGATCTCCTGCTCGTCTTCCTCCACGGTCCCAAACCGGGAGACGTACGTCACTCCTCCGTACTCCACTCGGGTGACCACAGTCTCTCCCGTCTCAAATCTCACGTCCTCGAAACGGAATCCCCGTTCATCGCTCAGCGTGGTGGTGTAGACGCCCGTCTCCGTCATCTCGGAGAACGTGTGGAGCGTGACCGTCAAGTCGTCGGGCACGTCGCCGCCCGGCGTGCCGTTCATCACCTCGCCGAATACGGTCCCGTCGCCCGTCTCGGACGCCTGGGCCAGCGCGACGGACAAACCCGTTCCGGCGAGGAAGAGCAGAACCACCAGCAGACCGATATGCCCGACGCTGGGCAGGTGGAAGAGCCCTCTTCTCATTCCGTCCTCCTCGACAACGGCCTACCGCAACCGGAGCAGAAACGATCGTCCGGGGCGACCCGCCGCCCGCACTGCGGGCAGTAGTTCACAGCCTGGTCATCCCTTCCCTCTTCCACCGGTCTCGCGCTCTTCTCCTCTTCGCCGCTTCGCAACCGCCGCTCTTCCTCTCTCACCTGCGCCACCCACGCCTCAATGCTCCGATCTGGCCCTGCGGCGGCGCCTGCGCGGAACGGTCGTGCCAGGTACGCCGCCACGACCGCCAGCACCGCCACTCCGATCAACACCGAACCAATACTCATCGCCATACCCTCACTCGGCCACCAACGCACTCAGCTCTTCCTCCAGCTGATCGGCGCTCAACGGGCCGATATGCACGTAAGCCACGTTTCCTTCCGGCCCCACCAGGAACGTCTCCGGAACCCCCGTTATCCCATACTCGGTCGGAGCGACGCTGTCCAGGCCCACCGGATAGGTCACCCCAAACTCCGACACCGCATCGACGACGTCGTCCTCCAGATTGGGCAAGCTTATGCCAACGACGGTGACGCCCCGCGCTTGATACCTCTCCCAGACCGCTTGCAGATCGGGCAGCTCATCCCTGCACGGCTGGCAGTCAGGCGACCAGAAGTTGATGACGGTCACCTCTCCACCCAGCTCTGAAAGGCTGAACGCAGAACCATCCAGCAGCTCGACCGTGATGTCGGGCGCCGGCTCACCGACGCGCGGTCTCCGGCCCGAACGGCCTGCTGGAGCAGCCTCACCCTGACCCGCACGACCCACGGACGCTGCCGTCTGCCCGCTGCCTCCCCACATCGCCCAGGCAGCCACAATCAGCACCAGCAAGCCCACGACCACCGCAGCAGTGCCCACCACCCTCCTCCGTCGGGCTTCCGGTACGGACAGGTGCGCCGCCTTCGCCTTGGGCCAGAACGCGACACTGCCACCAGCCATAAGCACGAGACCGCCGAGCCACAGGAAGGAAGCCAGGGGATTGACGAAGATCTTCACCGTCGCCCGCGATCCTCCGTCCGACCATCCCGCCAGCACCAGATACAGGTCTTCCCTCAACCCCGTCCGCACGGCCGGTACTGCCACGGTCTGTCGGAAGGCCGTGTACTCGTCCAGGCTCGGGTGCAGCGTCCTCAGATAGCTTCCGTGCCGATACACCGCCAGGGAGGCGCGCGTACTCACCGGGTCGCCGCTCGACGTGCGCTCCAAGTCAGCGAATGTCAGCGTGTACTCCTTCACCTCCACGGACTCTCCGACACTCAACACCGCCTCGGTCTCGAAAGGATAGAACCGCGTGCCGATCACGCCGAGAGCCATCAGAATCACACCCAGGTGAACCAGGTACCCACCGTACCGGCGGCGGTTGCGTCCCCAGGCGCTCCAAAAGGCTCGCAGGAGGGGTTCCCCACCGCGCCTCCGTCTCATCCCGGCTCGCACGAACTCGGCCACCGCTGTCCCGCCCGCCAGCCCCACCACGGCGAACGCCACCAGCGAGAGCGGCCGGGTGAAACCTACCAGGGCTCCCACGGCCGGCACGATCACGCCGCCAGCCAGGGTAGGCAGGCCCTCACGCCTCAACGCCCGAACCGCACCTACGGCCCTTCCCAACAGTGGGCAGACGCCCATGACCAACACCAGGGCCGCGAACTGCGGGCCGGTAACCCGGTCGAACCAGGCTGGCCCGGCTTCAAAACGACTCTCGGTCAGAGCCTCCGTCAGGGTCGGCAGCAGACTACCGATCAGCACCGAGCCCGTGATCGTCAGGAGGAGCACCAGCGTAAGGTTGAACACGCCCTCCCGCGAGAACAGGTCCTGAGACTCGTCAGGAGTCGATAGAAGCCGGCGGCGGCCGTAGAACAGCGCCAAAGAACCAAATAGGGCTACCCCCATGGCGACCAGGAAGTAGGGTCCCAACGCCGAGCGAGCAAATGCGTGCACCGACTGAATCAGGCCGCTCCTGGTGGTGAAGGTTCCGAACAGGACCAGCACAAAGGAAAGCATAGTCAAGATCATCGACCACCAATGGAACCCTCGGCGCCGGTCCTCCATGATCAAGGCGTGCAGCAGGCCGGTGGCCGTCAGCCACGGCATCAGCCCCGCGTTCTCCACCGGATCCCAGCCCCAGTAGCCACCCCACCCCAGAACGTCGTACGCCCAGCGCATCCCCAGGAAAAGACCCAGCCCCAGGAACAGCCAGGCCGCCAGGGCCCATGGACGGGCAGCCTTCGACCAGTCGTCAACCCGCCGTGTCATAACTGCGGCCAGTGCCAGCGCGAAGGGCACGGCCAGCCCCACATACCCGAGATAGAGCGCCGGCGGATGGAACACCATGCCCGGATGGCGCAGAAGCGGATTAAGCCCCTGGCCGTCCACCGGCACCGTCTGAGACAGCTCGAACGGATTCGACAAGAAGAGCGTCATCGCCACGAAGAAGGAGGTGATCAGGCTCATGAAGGCCGTCGCCCAGGGCAGGAGCGGGCGGGCTTCCTTCGACGGCCTCACCAGCAGCAGGGCAGCGAACAGTGCCTGCAGAAAAGCCCACAGCAGGAGGGATCCGTCCTGACCGCCCCATACCGCCGACGCCTTCAGGTAGATGGGCAGCGAGCGGCTTGAGTGCTTGGCCACATAGTCGATGCTAAACACGTCTTGCAGGAAGGCGACCAGCAGCACCAGCACCGCCAGCCCCAGAAGCCCCGCGGCTGCGACGACGCCGTTCCGCCCGCTCTCCCACCAGCGCTCGTCCTCCTCGCGCATGGACCAGAGCACAGCGAACACGGCATAGAGAGCCGAGGCCAACCCCAGTCCTGTCAGTATGGTACCGATGTCTGCCAGCATCAGGACTCCTCAGCCTGTTTCGGTATGCCCTCTTCGTACCGAGTTGGGCACTTCAGGAGGACCTCGTCAGCGTAGAACCGGCCATCCTCTCCCAGCTCCCCCCGAATGATAGCCTGTGATTCTTCCTGCAGAAGGTCCGGTTTCACGTCATCGTACACCACGTCCATCCGCGGCGCGTCAGGGTCATTCACGGCATCGTGGAGAACCTTCGCCAGGCCTCCCCGCCGTTCCACCTCTCGCGGGTCGCCTGGCATCTGCACGATCGTAAACGTCACCCGCGGTCTGGACGAATCGTAGTCTATCGTGTCGCCCAGGACAGCGCCCGAAATCGTCAGTCTCCGATGCCTGGCCTCGCTCCCCATCGCCTGTACCTCCTCGATCGTCAGGAAGTAATGGGCGGTGCTTCCGGTGCTCGTCACGATCAGGTACGCGACAGCGGCCACAATCAACAGTCCTGCAGCGATGAACTTCGTGTTGCCTGTCATCATCCACACTCTCTAGTCTATGATCCAAGGGACGGGGTCTAGAAGCAATCTACCACGACTGCACCGCGCTGTCAACGCGCCCCGTTGTCTAGGCGTCCTGCAGATACGCAATCAGCGGGTCGCTTATCAGCGGCACAATCGCCGGCAGCATCTTCGGCATCAGTCTCTCCATAGCCATCGGCATCAGGTCCGGCATCTGCTCCTTCATATGCGCGGGCATAGGCACTCGATCCTCCACCGCCTCCAGCATATCCGGCATCACGTCCGGCATCATCGCCGGCATAAGCATCGGAAAGAGCGTCGGGAAGAGTGGCTTCATAGCCCGAAGTACAGCACCCCCGCCCGGCACCCGGCCCACGGCCCGCATCATGCGGCCCATGCCGTAGGGCATGGCATCCACCATCTGAGGGAAGAGCTCGATCATCAGATCGGCCATGGGTTCTGGATTCAACAGGTTGATCATCGCCTCGAACGTGGCCCACATCTCCAGCGCATACTCGGTGGAGTCAGGATGCCGGACGCCGGCCGCGTCGCATACCATCGCCGCTAGATCGATGACCGGCAGCCTCCTTCCCGTCTTGTCGGCCGTCACCCGAAGCTGGACTTCACAGCACGGGCAGGAGGTCACCACAGCCTCGGCCTCGACCTCCTCTGCCTCTCGCAATCGCAGGTCTCCAATCCTCTTCGCCGCCGCCGGATCCGCCACCAGGCTCATCACCGAACCGCAGCAGTGCCCCTCTTCGCGGTTATGCTCCATCTCCACGAGTTCCAGGCCGGGAATGGCGCGCAGCAGCTCCCGCGGCGGCTCATAGATGCCCCCAGCCCGGCCCATGTGGCAGGAATCATGCCACGTCACTCGCATATCGACCGGCTGATCGAACACCAGCTGACCAGATTCGATCTGGTCGGCCAGAACCTCCGAGTAGTGCTTCGCCTCAAACCCGTAGTCGATGCCTAGTTTCTCCGCCCAGCGAGGATAGTACTCCTTCCACACCAACCAGCAGGCCGGACAGGACGTGACCACGGTCTCGACGCCCCGCTTCTTCATCGCTGCGATGTTGTGGCGCATGATCTCTTCCCAGGTGTCCCACAGGCCCGCCATGAGCATCGGGATGCCGCAGCAAGCCTCGTCCTCGCCCAGGTACGTGAACTCGACGCCTGCCTTGTCCAGCAAACAGGCCGTCGACTGAGCGATGTCCTGCTCCACGTAGGAAGCCGTGCAGCCTGGGAAATAACAGACGTCCCCTTCCTCGGGCAGTCGGTCCAGGCCGGCCGCTGCCCAGTCTGCCCGGTCGCTCCGATACGAGCCCCAGATATTATGCTCCTTTTTCAGGCTGGCCTGCATAATCTCGAACGGTGGGAACGTCAGTTCTCCACGCTCGTGAATCAACTCCCCGCGCATGCTCAGCCAGCTCGGCTCGTTTGGCAGATCCAGAGGACACGCCACATTGCAGAGTTCGCACGTGGTGCACGCGATGAACTTGTCCACCCAATCCTGGGTAAGCTCCGCCCGGCCCGCCATATACTCCTTCAGGAAGAACCACTTCCCCCGCGGCGACTCTGACTCCCACCCGCGACCATAGAACTGGTCGCAGCTGTCGACACAGTAACCGCATTGGGCACAAGCGTGAGCGTACCACGCCACGTCGTCAGGCACGCCCCGGCGGCCAGACCCTTTCGTGCGCTCCCCATAGGGGACGCCGGTCGCGTTGCCCACGGTGCCGACCAAGGGTTCAAAGGCCTCGGCTGTCTGCAGGAACGAGTTCACGAGCCGCCCGTTCGCCAACACCTTTCCCGGGTTCATGATCCCTCGCGGATCGATCTCCTCCTTAAAGGCCCGCAGCCTCTCGACTCGCTCCGCACCCAGCACGTCCTCGGCTTCGTGCGCGAAGTAGAGCCCACTCCCGTAGACGCGCCCTCCGTGCCTCTTGGCTGCGCCAATCGGCAGCAGAGACAGTCCAAAGGCGAGGTTGTACGTCAGCTTCCGCTCGTCGTGAGGCATGAACCCCAATAGGACCACCTCAGGATCCCCGGTGCCCCTCGTCACCATACCCTCGATGACCAGGGGAAGGTCGATGCGGTCCTCGATGTCCGGCAGCGCCTCGCCCAGTCTGTTAAGCGGAACCACGACCTCGGCAGGGATCAACGAGGGACCCAGACGCTTGACCGCCATAATAGAGAACCGCTCGGCCCACTCGTGAGCTGCCAGGTCGGCATCCAGCATCGTGCCCCCGCTCCGATCGACGATCCTCCGCAGGGCCGCTTCTGCCTCGCCCTCCCGCGAGGCCGGGAAGACGAAGAGTGCGACGTACGCCTCGGGGATCGCCGGTCGCTCCTGTTCGACAGGTTCCCCATGCTTCGTCTTCGGCGGCAGCTCGTTCTTCATCCTCGCCATCTCCGGATTGATGAAACTGACCGACCAGAGCGGCAGCTCCTCGCGGACCACACCCTGCAGCGCCTGCGTCAACTGCTCGCTCTCGGCAAACTGTGCGCCCACCACGACCTCGGGCTCGCTGGGCCGCACGCCAATGGTCACCTCCGTGATGATCCCCGTGATCCCTTCGGCGTCTGCGATCAGCCCCATGTCGTCGTCGCCGAATTCGCGCACCTCGCCGCTTGGCAGAGCGACCCGTGCAGAGACGACGTTATTCGGGAAAGCACCGTACTCGAAGCTCCCATAGCCGAAGCCGCCCTGCGCAAGCCACCCGCCGACAGTCGAGGATGGAGCGCTGGAGGGATAGAGGCGGAGCGCCAACCCGTCCTTCGCCAGCTCGTTCTCCAGGTCCTCCCAGACCACCCCCGACTCAACGGTCACCGTCAAGGCTTCGACGTCCACCGCCACGACCTCTCTCATCCGCCAGAAGTCAACCGTCACGCCCCCCTTCACGGGAACAACCCCGCCGTACCCGGAGGTCGCCTTCCCGCGTGGAACCAGGGGCACGTCATTCTCCCTCGCCCACCGGACCAAGTCGCGGATGTCCTGCTCGTTCCGCGGCTGCACCACCGCATCAGCCGTCGCCTTCCCGATCAGCGGCTTCACCAGCGGCGGCATGACGCCAACGTCGTGGCTGTAGATCTTCCGTTCCATTAGGTCAGTGGTGACGCGATTACCAAATCTGTTCCTCAGCCAGTCTTGCTGGGCCGACGTGAGTCCCATCTATCCTCCTCTTCTTGGCTGCTACTCTGGCCCCACTTCCCGCACCAGCTCCGCCCGTCTCGCCAACATGTCGGCGAGAATCGTCCGCAGCATGTCGAGAGCCTCTACAATTCGGTCATCGGCCAACGAGTAGCGGACACTCGTGCCGTCCGGCTGGGCCACGACCAGGCCCCGCTCTCGCAGGATCTTCAGGTGATACGAGATTGTCGGTTGCGGTACGTCAAGCGCTTGAGCCAGGTCGTTCACACACTGTGTGCCCCGATCCAGCGTATAGAGCAGGGCAATCCGCTTAGGATCGGCCAGCGCCTGACACATCTCCGCGTGGAGAAGTTGGATTTCTCGTTGGAGTGAGGGTTCCATAACACAGTCAGTTCATTGATATATTTGAATACTTGCAGCCATTATACGCGAAGCTTGCGAGATTGCAAGCTCCATGCGCGCGATCCCCCCTCCCATGTCTCCATAGGTCACTAAGAACCCTCAACTCCAACCAAACTCAAACTAAACCCAACATATCTTCAACTAAGGCCAACCCCTTGACGGCTCGGCTATATGATATACTGGGAGGAGCCGTGGAGCGTAGGCCTTTCCCTGCTCCTCATCAACCCGGGCGCTCCACCAGGAATCAGAAGACCCTGCTCCGCATCGGCGTCCGGAGAGGTTATGCGGGGCCGGAGACGTCGGTTTGACCCGAGAAGGGGAAGTGACCGTGCCGCTTGTGCCCTTCTCCGGCATCTAGTATAATGGGCGGGTACTGTACCCCATGAGTTATGGGTGTTGCACACCAAATGGCACTCCAACAACATGGAGCAGGGGCTTCCCGCGGATATCGCGGCGTGTGCATCGCCTTTGATGAAGATGTCGTCGCACGTGCTCGACATCGATCGAAGGAGGAGGTGTTCTATCGACCACACTCACGAGTCTCTGCATGACATGCCCGACCCTGCACGCTAAGTACGAGGAGGTACAATGAGAGAGAGCTTCAAGAAGATGGTCTGGCTGCTTCCTCTGCTGCTCCTAACAGCAGCCCTGGCCGCCTGCGGTCCAGCTGAGACCACTACACCCTGCCCTCCGACACAGGAGTGCCCTGATTGCCCGCCAACCCCGACGTGCCCGCCGACAGCCGTGCCCGAGGACGACGATGGGGAACCGGCCGTTGAGGTTCCTTTCCTGGGCCAGTGGCAGGGATCGGGGCACGCGGACGCGGACTCAGAATCGTTCACGCATTGGGACGAGGATGATCCGCCGGTGATCCCACCCGTGTGCGCCAAGTGTCACAGCGCCCTCGGGTTCAAGGACTTCGTGGGCGTCGATGGGACAGAGGCCGGCGTGGTCAACAACGCCGCCGATATCGGCACGGTGGTCAACTGCACCGTCTGCCATAACGAAGGCGTCCAGACCATGACCGCGGTGACCTTCCCGTCCGGCATTGAGGTGACGGGATTGGGCGAGGAGGCGGTCTGTTATCAGTGTCATCAGGGCCGCGCCTCGACGCAGGACGTCAGAGACGCGATCGAGGAAGCCGGCGTTGACGCGGACTCACCGACCGAAGAACTGGGATTTGTCAACATCCACTACTACGCTGCTGCAGCCACTCGGCTCGGCACCTGGGTCGACGGGGGCTATCAATATCAGGGGAATCAGTACGACCGGAAGTTCCGTCACGTTGAGGAGTTTGACACCTGCCACGAGTGCCACGACGCGCATTCGCTGGAGGTGCGGGTGGGCACGTGCAGCGAGTGTCATCCTGACGTGGGCAGCCGAGAGGACCTGGAGAACATCCGCTTGCAGGGCTCCCTCAACGACTACGACGGCGACGGGAACATCACGGAAGGGATCTTCTACGAGATCCAGGGGCTGCAAGAGATCCTGATCGGCGCCATCCAGACCTACGCCGGCGACGTCATCGGCACGCCCATCGTCTACGACTCGGCCTCCTATCCCTACTGGTTCGTCGATACCAACGACAACGGCGAGGTTGACGAGGACGAGGCAGCATATCCCAACAGGTATACCACCTGGACACCGCGTTTGGTCAAGGCCGCCTACAACTACCAGACGTCGCTCAAAGACCCGGGGAACTACTCCCACGGCCCCAAGTATCACATCCAGCTTCTCTACGATTCCATTATGGACTTGGACGAGAGCTTGGTGGAAGGCTTGACCCGTGAGGACCCCGGTCATTTCGACGGCTCCTCGGAGTCGTTCCGACACTGGGATGAGGACGGTGAGGTGCCCGGTGCGTGCAGCAAGTGTCACTCGGCCACCGGCCTGCCTACGTATCTGCAGGAGGGCGCGGCCGTCTCCGAGCCTATCGCCAATGGACTCCAGTGCCGCACCTGTCACGACCAGGTGCCGGGCTACTCTATGCGCCCGGTCGCCCAGGTAACCTTCCCCAGCGGAGCCACGCTCAGCTTCGGGGAAGAGGCAGCGGGGTCCAATATGTGCCTCGAGTGCCACCAGGGCCGTCAGTCCACGCAGGATGTGCGCCAGGCCATCGGCGGCGCCGAGCCCGATACTGTGGTTGATGGCCTGGGCTTCGTCAATGTTCACTACTTCGCCGCCGGAGCGACGGTTTTCGGTGCGGAGGCCAGTGGCGCGTATCAGTACGAAGGCCAGTCCTACGTCGGGCAGTTCGACCATGTCGACAGCTTCGACGAGTGCATCGAGTGTCACACCGCTCACGGCCTGGAAATCAAGGCGGAGGGCTGCACCGAGTGCCACGACATCGACGGCGCCGACGACCTGGCGTCGATCCGCACCACCGGGACGGACTTCGACGGAGACGGAGATACCGACGAAGGCATCGCTGGCGAGATCGAAACGCTCCACGAGGCGCTCCTGGATCCCATCAAGACCTACGCGGAGGAGGTGATAGGGACGCCCATCGTCTATGACGCGCATGCCTACCCGTACTGGTTCGTCGATACCGACGGCGATGGCGAGGTGGACGAGGACGAGGCGAACTACGGCAACAGGTACACCAGCTGGACGCCGCGCCTGCTCCGGGCCGCCTACAACTACCAGTACGTGTCGAAGGACCCCGGAGGCTACAGCCACAACCCGATGTACATCATCCAGATCCTGCAGGACTCGCTGAGCGCTATGGCGGATTGGACGACCCTTGACCTGGCGACCCTAACCCGCCCTGAAGGGGAGTAGCCTCAGAGTAGAGACACGAGAACCGCAGTGGAAGGCGGG